>JAEEGK010000031.1_pt1 | contig 293811 bp, 202 predicted proteins | sample 8958771 | NCBI WGS metagenome assembly JAEEGK01 (sample SAMN16246547, study PRJNA631951) | gut metagenome | biome: gut microbiome; feature: rumen; material: SC-attached | host: Bos | place: Iran: Karaj | collected 2018-10 | reverse complement strand
GCGACACTCCGCCCGAGAAGTGCCCCATCTGCATGGCACCCGCTGAAAAATTCAAAGAACTGGTAGAGGAGATGTCCTGGGCTTGCGAGCACGAGATCGGCATCGGCAAGGTAAACACCCCCGACGACATCATCAAAGATCTGCGTGATAACTTCACCGGCGAATGCACGGAAGTCGGCATGTATCTGGCTATGGCCAGAGCTGCATTCCGTGAGGGGTATGCAGAGATCGGTATGTACTGGGAGAAGGCCGCTTACGAAGAGGCTGAGCACGCTGCGAAGTTTGCAGAGCTCCTCGGCGAAGTTGTAAGCTCCAGCACGAAGGAAAACCTGCAGAAGCGTGTAGCTGCCGAGAACGGCGCTACCGCAGGTAAGCTCGATCTGGCTATGCGCGCGAAGAAGCTGAACCTCGACGCGATCCATGACACCGTTCATGAGATGGCGAAGGACGAGGCTCGTCACGGCAAGGCATTCCAAGGCTTCTTGGATCGCTACTTCAGCTGATAACGTTCATCTGTAACTAATAAACATGGGGACGCCCTCATAGGGCGCCCCCATTTATTTTTTCTCTTTATTGCATTGCCGCTATACGTGTCTTTATATATGCTTCCAGTACATCCACGGTCATATCGATGCCGAGCCGCGAACTGTTGATCGACAGATCATAATAGCGGGAGTCGCCCCATTTGCCTTCGCAATGATCGTCGTGATAACGTTTTCTTTTTTTGTCTTTCTTCAGGATCAGTTTTTTCGCCTCGTCCTGGTCCAGATCGTAGACCCGCATGACGCGGTCGATCTTCACGTCCATGTCGCCGTGGATAAACAGCGAGATCAGTGCCGGATACTTCTTCAACTTCATCTCGGAGCATCTTCCGACCACAACGAAGGACTCTCCGCTCTTCGCCTTCTCCTCCAGGATCTCAAACTGCATGTCCGCAATATGGTCTTCGATCGAATTGCTGTAACCTTTTACCCTCCTGGACAGAAGCTTTATCTTCGGAACCTCGTTGTATTTCTCCACCTGCTCTTCTGTCATGCCCATTTCTTCCGCGATCTTCGTGATCAAATGGCGGTCATATAAAGGCACATTAAACCGCGCGGCCAATGCTTCCGCGATGACCCGGCCGCCGCTTCCGAACTCACGGCCGACCGAAATAATGAACTGAGACATAAAACCTCCTTTTCATCAAGTGAACCGAATGAATAGGTATACTGTCGAAATGAGCAAAACGATGATCGTTGCGGGAACCAGTTTCCTGCAATACCGCCCCCAGCTGATCGGATAGCCGTTCTTAACCGAAACGGCGGTTCCGACAACATTTGCGGAGGCTCCGATCGGCGTGGCGCTTCCGCCTATGTCCGTTCCGATGGCCAATGTCCAGGCCAGCGTAGCGACCGGTATCCCGGAGGCCTCGGACAGATTTTTGATGACCGGTACCATCGTCGCCGCAAAGGGGATATTGTCCACAAAAGCACTGGCGATCGCGGATATCCACATGATGATAACGATCATCAGTCGTATGTTACCGCCGCTGATATTCTCGATAAAGCGGGCGATCTGTTCCAGAATCTGCGTTTCTTCCAGGCCGCTGACGACGACAAACAAACCGGTGAAAAACAGCAGCGTCTTGTAATCGATCAGTTTCAGCAAGCGGAGCGCATATTTTCCGGAAACCAGCAGGGTAATGCCTCCGACCGTCAGGCCGATGGTCGCGACCGTAAGGTGTGTCATGGAATGTGTGATCAAAAGCAAAACCGCGATGCCGAAGATGATGCTACTGATCACAAAGCCTTTTTTATCACGGATCGCTTCCGACGGTTTCGGAAGGTCAGCGAGGTCGACTTTCGCCCCCTGTCCTGCATTCAGTTCCTTTCGGAACGCAAAATACAGGAACACCATGGATGCGACGAGGCTGATGCCCGCCACCAGGCCGGTACTTAACAGAAAGTCAAAAAAGGAAAAACCCAGGGATGTACCGATGATGATATTCGGCGGATCTCCGCACATTGTGGCACTGCCGCCCAGGTTCGCACAAAAGATCTCGGCGAGTATCATCGGAACCGGATGAAACTTCAGCAGTTTCGCCAGTTCGACCGTCACTGCGGCCAGAAACATGATGACCGTTATACTGTCGATAAACATGGACAGCACGGCCGCCATGATCGTAAATGTGATAAAGATCGGGACCGTCCTGCATTTTACCAGGAAGGCGATCTTCATGCACAACCAACGGAAGAAGCCGGAACGCGCCATGCCTTCAACCATCAGCATCATGCCGGCGATAAACAGGATCGTGGCCCAGTTGATGCCGGCGCTCTCACTCTCCTCGACCTGATACCAGAAATCGCGTTTGAAAAAGTCTCCGAAAGCGAGTGTTCGCAGAATGGCCGCCCCATCCTGCAAGCATAAGCCGAAGGTGAGGACGAGCATCAGCAGGGCGCTGCCGAGCGCTACATAATGTCGTTCGATTTTATCCAGAATGATCATGATGAACATTCCGAGAAATATAAGTACCGCAAAAAACTGCGCTATGGTCATAGATATGCCTCTTTTTGTTTTATTGAAAAACAGGTGTGATTATAGCACAGGCAGCGATATGTGTCAACGCTATTATTTTATATCTTTTCACGCATAAAATCAATGATCCCGTCGATTTTCGATGCACAAACGGAGCCGCCGCGCAGTGACCATGCACTGATACGGCAGCTCCGTCAAAAGGTTTTCTCGTTAAATCTATCATGTCGTACGTCCCGTTTCCGTACGCATAATGTCAGGTCATTCTGCGGGCGATGCCGCACTCTCGGTCGGCGGTTCCACCCACTCTTTTTCTTTTCCTTCGCGAATGATCACCTCATCATCGTAAACGAGGCCGAACTTCTCGCGCGCCTTATCCTCGACAAACTGCGGAGAATTCACGTAATTCTCATAATCCAAGATCTGAGCCCGGCGGATCTCCTCCTTCTGGATCTGCATTTCCAGATCCCGGATACGCTCATCCTGCAACGAAGACTTATGCAGCAGGTTCTCTCTCTGAGAGTAAAGCGCCACACTGAAGATCACAGCAACCATGGCAACGATAAGGAGCGGCAGCTTTCGCATTCCGGTTCTCTTACGACGCTTGCGACGTTTATTGTTCGCCATAGTCCATGCCTCCTCTCTATCGTATAGCAGTTTCTCCGCCGATGAACGAAAAATACAAAACTCCACATTCAGTATATATCAATGCAACTACAATTTCAAGAGGTTTTTACGAATTTACCACAACATATTGTATATTCCCACCAAACCACTCCCAAATACACCCCAGCACGACCTCTCTTCCCACATCAAAACCAGATTTTTTCCAAAAAGCGAAAGTTTCTACCCCTTTTGCCCTCCAGGAAGTCTTCTCTCCCTCTTCTCCCAGGAATAAAGGGTGTTCCCCTGAGGTGCTTCCTTCGATGTGTATCGCCGCGATGCCTGTTTCCGGCGTATCGCTGTATATATGCGCTCACCCGGCGGCATGTGAACGAGCGGATGAAAAACCCGCGAATGAAAACGGACTCAATCGAAGCGGGCCCGCGAGATCCGGCTTTGACATGAGCGGAATGTTTTTCACCGCGCAGCGAACTGTCCGCCGCGGGAGCGCATATATGAAGAGAAACCCCGCCGGGAACAGGGTTCGCGGGCAATATAAAAGGGAGTGCCCCAGGGGCACTCCCTTTATTCCATCTAGTTCTGGCTGGTGGGAAGCAATCGAAACAATTCTTTCGCTTCGTCCTTACGAACGACTTCCGTGACCTCCAAAACCTCGACTTCAACGGTCTTCTGTCCGAAACCGATGGAAATGATGTCGCCGGCCTTCACTTCCTGTGAAGCCTTTGCGACCTTACCGTTAATGCTCACACGACCCGCATCGCAAGCCTCGTTCGCAACGGTCCTCCTCTTTATCAGACGGGAAACCTTTAAATATTTGTCTAATCTCATTAAGCGTTAAGAGAATCCTTCAAAGCCTTAGCTGCCTTGAACTTAGCTGCGTTAGAAGCTGCGATCTTGATGGTTTCCTTAGTCTTAGGGTTACGGCCGGTTCTAGCTTCCTTATGAGCTACTTCGAAAGTACCGAAGCCGGGAACAGCAACCTTCTGGCCTGCTACGAGCTCTGCGGTAACAACATCAAAAACAGCCTTTAAAGCCTTCTCGGCATCCTTCTGAGACAATTCGCTCTTTGCTGCAACTGCAGCTACTAATTCTTTCTTATTCATGGATCATTCCTCCAATTGTATTTTTTGTACGTGAAAGCACTTTCACGCCCATACGCCCCGTATTATAACACACATTCCCTGACCATTCAAGTATTTCCGCTAAGTTTTACCTCGGAAAATCGTGAAAAAGCCTTGAAAATCGGACATTTTGCGGCATATTATCACTCTTCCGCCACCGTAGTTGCCTCGGTGGGTTCTTCAGCCTCCGAAGGAGCCTCCTCAGTCGGGACCTCCTCAGTCGTTACATCCTCGGTTTCTGCTATGGTCGAAGCATCCTCCGTTGCTGCCTCTTCGCTCGTTGCTTCTTCGGTTGCTGCCTCTCCGGTCGTTGCTTCTTCAGCCGTCGCCTCTTGTGTCGTTTCCTCTTCGGTCGTTGCCTCGGCGGTGGTTTCCTCAGCCGTCGTCGCTTCAGCCGTCGTCACTTCCTGTGTAGTTTCCTCGGTCACAGGCTCTTCCTCAGAAGGCGCCTCCGTCGTAGGATAAGGGATCTCCTTATAAACGAGGTTCTTGTCATAAACGGAGTCTTTGACTTCGATCTTCGGTGCATCCTTCAACAACTCCTCATATTTCTTTTCAAACTGCTTTTCCTTACGGCTATGGATCTCCGAATCGATTCTGGACTGTGTTGCATCCTTATCGGTAGGATCACTTACATACAAAATGTAAATATAATTATCATCTTCCGTCTGGGCGAATGTACCCACAGCGAGGTCTTTTGCCGCCGCTGCCAGTTTATTGTCGGTGCCGCCGATATAGATGGTCGTATCTTTATAACTGTAGACTTTTACCAAATGCTTTTCCTCGGCTGTTGCGGCTGTAGTCGTTTCACCCTCTGCGGCAGCTGTAGTTGTTTCACCCTCTGCGGCAGCTGTAGTTGTTTCACCCTCACCGGTCGTTTCGCCCGCTTCAGTCGTCGGTGTCTCAGTCTCATCTTTATCGGAAAAATCTTTAGCGATCTTATCGAAATCGACATCCTCGATCTTTTTATCCTTCTTCTCGTATTCCGCTTCGACCGCAGCCAGGACGTCTTTCGCACGCTGAGCCTCGTCCGTATCTTCATACTTGTCCTTTGAAATCACGAAGTAAGATCCGCGTGCCACACGGTAATCTACTTCATTGACAGAAGGATCATATCCCTCGAAAAGCTTTTCATGTACACGGTTAGCGATCGCATTTTCCGTGAAGAAACGACGGAGCAGGTCCTCGTTGACGACCGTACCCTCAAATAAATACGCCTCATCACCGGTCGTGAAGTGTTTCACCTCTTCCTCGACCTTCTTAACATCATCGTCACTCAGCGTGATGTTGTTCTCCTTCGCATAGTCATTCAGAACTCGCGTCTGATACAAACTTGCCACCGCGCTTTGTTTAACCGTCTGCAGTACTGTAAGTTCGCCACTGAGCGTAGCTCCATAGAACTCTTCACGCGTGACATCTGCTGCCAAAAAGCCCCAATCTTTATATGCGTCGAACGTGTCATCCATCTCTTTCTGTGCAAAGCGATGGTAGATAAACAACTCATCCAAATAGATCTTCTCTTTTCCGTAAGTGGCGCCGACCGTCTTCGAATACTCCGACTCACTAACTTTCTTATTACTTGCGCAACCACAAACCGCGGTCAATGTCATTGCAAATGTGGCAGCCAGTGCCATTCCCTTTTTAAACCTCATAATCTCCTCCTGGCGATCCGGACGGACCCCGGTTAAACATAGTCGGCATGCAGCAAGTTATACCGCACAGCCCGTATTATTATATACTACTTCTCTGTTTCTAGCAAGCAATTTATTGCACCGATGAAGGTTTTTGCCTCTTCCAGAATCTCTTCGGGCGTCATTTTTACCTTTTTTTGCGGTTCCCACACGAAAAACGGGTTCTTTCCGCCGACATACTTCATGGTCCGGCGGTTCTCCGACAGCACCTCGGTCGCCTTCATTCCGTCGATCGCGGGTCCTTCGTTGAAGAGTTTTGCTTTCAACTGCAAAGCATTGCCCGAGAGTTCCTCGATGTAGGCGGCGTGCGCCAGAGCTTTCACCTTCGCGATCTCCAGCAAAAGCAGCACCGGCTGCGGGATGTCGCCGAAGCGATCCGTAAGCTCGTCCTGCATATCCATGCAGTCCTCATCGCCCTCGATGGTCGCGATCTTCTTATAGACCTCCAGACGCGTGCTCTCGTTGTGGATGTACTCCTCCGGGATGTAGGCTTCGATCAGGAAGTTCACCGTGGTCTCAAAAGACGGGAGCCTCGGCGCAGTTACGACCTCTCCGTTCTCTGCGGCCAATGCTTCGACCGCCTCCGACAACATCTTACAATACAGGTCGTAGCCGACCTCCTGCATGTGGCCGGACTGCTCCGCGCCGAGCAGGTTCCCCGCTCCGCGGATCTCCAGGTCGCGCAGCGCGATCTTCACGCCCGAGCCCAGCTCCGTGAACTCGCGGATGGCCTGCAGACGCTTCTGCGCCTCCTCCTTCAGGATCTTATCCCGCCGGTACATGATGAAGGCATATGCCATGCGGTTCGAACGTCCGACGCGGCCGCGCAGCTGGTAGAGCTGGGACAGGCCGAAACGGTCGGAGTCGTGGATGATGATCGTATTGACATTCGAGATGTCCAGGCCCGTCTCGATGATGGTCGTCGAAACGAGGACCTTGATGTCGCCGTTGATGAAGTCCATCATGATCTGCTCGAGCTCTGCCTTCGGCATCTGCCCGTGGGCATAGGCGACCGTGGTATCCGGCACCAGTTTGCGGATGCTGTCCGTGAAATCCGCGATGTCCTGCACGCGGTTATACACATAGTAGACCTGACCGTCGCGTGCCAGTTCGCGGTTGATCGCCTCACGCACCAGTTCGTCCTGGTATTCGCAGACATAGGTCTGGATGGGCACGCGGTCGCTCGGTGCCTGCGTGAGCACCGACATGTCGCGCACGCCGATGAGACTCATGTGCAGTGTTCGCGGGATGGGCGTCGCGGTCAATGTCAGGACGTCCACCTGCTGTTTCATCTGCTTGATGCGCTCTTTATGCGCCACGCCGAAGCGCTGCTCCTCGTCGATGATGAGCAGGCCCAGGTCCTTAAACGCCACGTCCGCCGAAAGGATGCGGTGCGTACCGATGACGATGTCCACCAGCCCCTTCTTCAGGTTCGACAATGTATCTTTTACCTGCAGCGGTGTGCAGAAGCGGGACAGCATATCTACCCGCACCGGATAATCCTTCAGCCGCTGCTTAAACGTATTGAAATGCTGGGATGCGAGAATGGTCGTCGGCACCAGGTAGGCCACCTGCTTGCCGTCCTGCACCGCCTTAAACGCGGCACGGAGCGCCACCTCGGTCTTACCGTAGCCGACGTCGCCGCAGATCAGACGATCCATGATCTTCGGGCTCTCCATATCGGCCTTCGTCTGCTCGATCGCCTCGAGCTGGTCCGGCGTCTCCTCGTAAGGGAACATCTCCTCGAATTCCTTCTGCCAGACCGTGTCGGGTCCGTAGGCGAAGCCCGTCCCGTTGTCACGCGCATGGTACAGCAGCACCAGCTCGCGCGCCAGGTTCTCGACGTGAGCCTGCACCTTCTGCCGTGTCTTCTTCCAAGCGGTAACATTGCCCAGTTTATTCAGTTTGGGCTTATGCTCACCTTCGCCACCGCCAGAATACTTCATGATCTGGTCCAGGTTCTGCATGAGCACATAGAGCTGACCGCCCTGATCGTACGTGATCTGGATGTAATCACGCTGGATACCCTGGTCTTCCTGGCGGGAAATGCCGCGGTAGATGCCCAAGCCGTACTTCTCATGCACGACATAATCGCCGATGGAAAGCTGGGACAGGTCGCTGATCTTCTTTCCTTTATACTGCGTCTGCTTCCGCTTCACCTTCCGCTGTTCGCGGACCATGTCACTCTCCGTGATCAGCACGAACTGCACCTGCGGGTATGCGAAACCGCCGTGCAGGCTTCCGACCGTCACGCAGATCTCACCGGGGTAGACCTGTTCGGCCGGCGTCTCCTTAAAATACGCCAGCAGATCCTCCTGCGACAGCTGGTCCGCCAGACGCATGGCACGCGTCTTCGAACCGCACAGAAGCACAACGCGAAACTTATCTTTATGGTATTTTTGCAGGTCCTTAAACAGGATGTCCTGCCCGTTCTTATAGGTATGGATGGTCTGCACGTGGAAGGAGACTGCATGGCGGATGGTCCCGCGCGGCGCCGAATCCAGAGTACTCACACAGACCGTTTTCGGCCCGTACAGACGCCGCAACACCGATTTTTTCTCATGCAAAAGTCCCGTCTGTCCCGGAAGGAGGTACCCCTTCTCCAGACGGTTTTTCACGCTCTCCAGATATTCCGTTTCGATCCCCGTGGCGCTCTCGCCGACCAGCTGCGCCTCGTCGATGATCCACTGCACATTCTTCTCGGCAAAAAAGTCCGCGAAATGCAGTTTCTTCGGCAAAAAGTACGGGATGTATGCATCCATTTGGGCGAATGCAGGCAAGTACTCCATCTGCTCGATGAAGCGGAGCGCATCGTCACGCGCCGTCGATCCGGGCGCTGCCGCATCGGCCTCCTTCTGCACCGACGAAAGTCCTTTCTTCACCTGCTTTTCGGTCAATACGAACTCCGTCGCAGGAAAGATGCGCGTTTCCTCTAAGGTCAGCACCGCGCGCTGGCTCTCCACGTCGAAACTTCGAAGCGAATCGATCTCATCGCCCCAGAGTTCCATTCGGATGGGGTATTCCGCGGTCAATGAAAACACGTCCATGATACCGCCGCGAACCGCGAACTGACCGGGGTTTTCGACCTGGCCGACCTTCTCATAGCCCAGCAGGACTAGCTTCTCCGCTAACTCCGGGTAGGAGATCTCATCTCCCACCTGCACCGTGACCGCGGCATCAAAGAGCGCCTCCGGATCACCCATGACATTCATCATGGCTCGCATGGTCGTGACGATCACACCGCCCTTACGCTTCGGATCTCCGACTGCCTCCAGAACAGAGAGCCGGTTTCGCAGGATCTGCTTACTCTGCAGGTCCGACTGAAAAAAGATGACATCCTTACCCGGAAAAAGGTAGACATCATCCGTGAATAAACGATAATCTTCGAAGATCTCCTTCGCGCGCAGTTCGTTGTATGTGACCACGACCTGCCAGGAATCTTCGTCCTTCTTCTGCGACTCGCGTCCGAGCATCTGCATCAGGTCGACCTTCTGCGACTCGACACAACCGCCGGCCAGGACCGGGCCGCCCTCCTTCTTCAGCGTTTCGAGCAGTTCCTCGAAGGCCGCCATCTCGGGAAGCGGACTGAAATAGGTTTGTTTATACTGCATGTTCCCCCCTAACCGTTGTACCGGTTCATGGCCGCCTGCGCGTCCTGTTCCAGAATGAGTTCGATCGCGCTCGCTGCATCTACTACTCCCTCGCGCACGAGAGGCATCTCCTCTGCCTTATAGTGGGACAGCACATAATCCGCCAGATCCATGCGGGGCGGCTTCTCGCCGACGCCGACACGCACGCGGACGAACTCCTGCGTACCCAGGTGCTGGATGATATTCTTCATGCCGTTGTGGCCGCCCGCGCTGCCTTTTTCGCGCACGCGGATACGCCCCAGATCCAGAGCGATATCATCATAGACCACGATAATATCCGCCGGAGTCACCTTGTAGAAATCCACCAGTGCACGAACGCTCTCGCCGCTTAAGTTCATGTAGGTCAGAGGCTTCGCGAGCAGGACCTTCTGTCCGCTGATCACGCCCTTACCGAGAAGCGCCTTATGCTTCACCGTATCCATGGTGATATTGTGCTGATACGCCAGGCGATCCACCACATCAAAGCCCATGTTATGACGTGTTCCCACGTATTTGTTCTCCGGATTACCCAGTCCGATGATAATATACATTTTCATACTCCTTACGGCAGGTTTCCCTTCGAAAACCTACCCTTTTTTAACGCACGAGGGAGGCTGCTTATCTTGCAGCCTCCTTATGCGAAACTTTTTAGCGCCCGTTCTGCTTAAACAGAACCGACATTACAAACTGTATCTTTCGTTCTTCTCCACAACGATCTTGATATCGTTCGGATCGCCGATGTAGGTCGTGTTCGCGCGGATCGTATCGCGACTCTCGACGATGCAGTTCTCGATGACGGTATTGTCCCCGATATAAACATCGTTCAGGATGATCGAGTTTTTGATCACGCAGTTATTGCCCACAAACACCTTCTTAAACAGAACGCTGTTCTCCACCACGCCGTTGATGATGCAGCCGCTGGAAACCAGGCTGTTGTGTACCGCCGAACCGGGGTTGTACTTCGCCGGCGGGTTATCGTCTACCTTCGAGTAGACATCGGGGTACTCACGGAAGAAATACTTCCGGATCTCCGGCTTCAGGAAATCCATGTTCGTGTTGTAGTACGAACGAACGCTGGAAATGCTGCTCCAGTAGGTATCGATCTTATACGCGTAGATGCGCTTCAAGTTCTTATACCGGATGAGGATGTCGTTAACGAAGTCGTAACGATCCTCTGCCGCGCAGCGCTCCAAAAGTTCGATCAGCTGACGTCTGCGGACAATGTAAATGCCGCAGGAAGCGGTGTTGTAACTCGGCACCATGGGCTTCTCCTCGAAGTCCAGGATGCGGTTGTCGTCCGCTAAGCGGACCAGACCGAAGCGGGTCAGGTCTTCCTTCGCGGGATCGAGGTCCTTACAAACGACCGTGATGTCCGCCTTCTTCTGGATATGATATTCCAAAACCGCGTTGTAGTCAAGTTTATAAATTCCGTCGCCGGATGCGATGACCGCATACGGTTCGTGGCTGTTCTTCAGATAGTTCAGATTCTGGTACATACTGTCCGCGGTTCCGCGATACCAGTTTCCGTTATCCATGGTGATCATGGGATTGTAGATGAACAGTCCGCCCTGCTTACGTCCGAAGTTCCACCATTTGGAGGAATTCAGATGCTCGTTCAGGGAACGGGAGTTGTACTGGGTGATGACCGCCACCTTATTAATGTGGGAGTTCGTCATGTTACTCAGTGCAAAATCGATGCTTCTGTAACTGCCGGCGATGGGCATGGCCGCTACGGCACGCTTCTGCGACAGTTCATTCATGCGTTTGTTGTTACCGCCTGCTAAAATTATACCGATCGCTCTCATACCTTACCACCTGCCTTTATGATGTAGCCGCCGCTCTCCAGAGCGCCGTCCGGATAATCCTCGGCAGTCGTAACGCCGGAGATCGCAGTGTTTTTGCCAACGCGAACGCCGTCCGGTACGACGGAATTCTCACCGATGGTCACGAGGTCGAAAACATAGACCTTCTTATCCAGTTTGCTTTCGGCGTACTCGCCAACGCCGAGATCACAGTTCTTACCGATCACGGTACCCTCAGCGATGATGCACTTCTCGAGGTGCGTTCCCGCGCCGATCACTGCGCCTTGCATGATGATGGAGTCGCGTACGACTGCGCCCTCCTCGATCACAACGTCTGCGCCGATGACACTGCTGTATACCTCGCCATAAATCTCGCTGCCCTCACCGAGGAGCGAACGCTCTACGTGTGCATTGCCCGCGATATACTGCGGGGGCAATGAATCCGTACGGGTGTAGATCTTCCAGAACTCTTCATAGAGGTTGAATACCGGCACGATATCGATGAGCTCCATATTGGCCTCCCAATAGGAACCGAGTGTTCCGACATCCTTCCAATAGCCATTATATTCGTATGCGAAGATACGCTCTCCGCGCTCGTGGCAGTACGGAATGACATGCTTACCGAAGTCGCAGTTCGGAACGTCCTTCTGCGCGAGAAGTGCCTCACGAAGCACCGACCATGTGAAGATATAGATACCCATGGACGCTAAGTTGCTGCGCGGGTTCGCAGGCTTCTCCTCGAACTCACGGATCCGTCCGTTCTCATCGGTGATCACGATACCGAAGCGGCTCGCCTCCGAAAGCGGAACGGGCATGGTCGCGATCGTAAGCGCGGCATTGTTCGATTTATGGTAATCCAGCATCACTTCGTAATCCATCTTATAAATGTGGTCACCCGAAAGGATCAGCACATAATCCGGATTATAGCTGTCGATGTAATCGATGTTCTGATAGATGGCATTTGCAGTACCGGTATACCATTCGCTGTTGGTACTCTTCTCATACGGAGGCAGGATGGAAACACCGCCCACGTTGCGGTCCAGATCCCACGGAATACCGATGCCGATATGGGTGTTCAGTCGAAGCGGCTGATACTGAGTCAATACGCCGACTGTATCGATTCCCGAATTGATACAGTTACTGAGCGGAAAATCGATGATACGGTACTTTCCGCCGAATGCCACCGCCGGTTTAGCTACCTTGGAAGTAAGAACTCCGAGGCGGCTACCCTGTCCCCCTGCGAGCAGCATCGCGATCATTTCTTTCTTAATCACAAAATCACTCCTTTGATCTATATTCTTAGAGGACGTGCCTCTCAAATGAATCCACTACTCTTACAATGTATCCAGTATCCGCTTCCACAGGTAGCCGACGCCTAAGAATACGCCGATCCAAACGGGAAGTTCGGGCTGAATCCAAACCAGAAGCGCTATGATCAGGATGATGGTGACCGCTGTCGCGGCAACGATCAGATGCCAGCGCTTATTGCTGATATGCTTTAATTCTTTACGAACTGCTTTCTTACGGCAAATGGATGCCTGAAGAACGCTGTCGCGGTAATCGCCGAGTTCCTCGAATAAGCTGGCCGCCTCTTCGAACTGCTCCGGTTCATATGCCCACTTCATGGCCTGCTCAGCCCGCTCGTAGGAAGCAGACATCGACTTCTTTTTCGCCTCATCCATGCGCTTGGAAGCATCACGGAACTTACCGAGGTTCTCAAATGTCTCCGCCGCCGTACGCAGGATCTCCGGATCCTTCGAGTTCTCCATGTCAATGAGAGCGATCAGGTAATCACATTCATTGGCACGGATGCTGAATTCACGTTTGCGGCTGTTTAAAGCCTTCCGGATCTCATCCGGAACGGTCTCGGGTATTTCTTCTTCTACCAGTTCTTTATATCGTATGGACAGGTCCGTCAGGAGTCTGCGATCCTGTACAGAAGCAGACGAAAGGTGATCCTGCACCCTGCGTGTCTTATCCAATGCCCGATCCATACAGTTCAGCATCAGGTTTTTAGAGTCTTTATAGTACTCCAACTGAGCGAACGTGTTGGATGCATTCATCATGCTCTCCGCATTTCCGTTCGCTTCCAGGATCATGTTTGCCGAGCGATAGCGGCACTCTTTTGCCTTCTCCAGGCATTCTAAGCGCCGTTCCTCCAGTGCCGCGCGGACTTCTTTATCGTCTCCGGGCTTCGGGCGTGCTGCCGCCAGTTTCTCATAGCGGTTCGCCAGGTTATTCAGGGAACGCGTATCCAGGATACCACGCGCGAGGATACGATCTGCCTCCGCTAATTCTGGATCTACGATCTTACGCTTTCCGAGCACAGCCGGTAACAACGAAACCGAAGTCTCCTCCTCGGATGCGCCGGACGAAGTATATTCGGAGCCGTCCGACAGCATGCGGGACTCATCCGTCTCTCTCGAATTCACTTCCCGCAGATGTTGCTTCTGGATAGCCGCGATGATGCGGGCCTCTTCCGAGATCACTTCAAACTGCTCCGGAGAAGCCAGTTCGGTCGCACGCAAATAGTTATCGTCAGCCAGGATGCTCTGATACTGCGGGTTATCACACGCAGGGATCTTACGTCCCGTGTTCGGATCGTCCACATAGTGAACGCCGTAACGGCACAATACCATGCCCCAGAGGAGATCTGGATCCTCCGACTTCGATGCCAGTTCTTTGTAGATCGTCGTCGCCTTATCATAATCGCCGCTTAGGCGGAATGAGTTCGCCCGGTTGATCTTATCCAGGTTTTCATTGCTTATATCTTTGGGAACCAACTGGATAGTCTTACACGCGTTACATTCGCGGGTCTGCATCCCATCCATCACGAACAATGGGGTTCCGCACATTTTACAATTCATTACAGCCAAGGTGTATATCTCCTTTACGTTTTGTCTCGATCTTTCTCGTTTTCGCACATATTGGATTCCGATATTCCATCTGTCTGTTATTATAGCACATTGTTTAAGATTTGAAAAGACTTCAGCACAGAATTACAGCCACTTTTTCATCATAAAATCGCCGCCTTTGGGGTCGATGCCTTCTTTGTTGATCTTCCGTATCATTTTTTTCAGGCTTTTTTTTGCCTCCTCGGCTTTCTCTTCGGAATCCCTGTAGTCCCCGAGGGATTCAAACATGCTTACAGCCTTCTCGAGGTTTTCGGGTGTCCGGGCGCATTCCATCGTATTGACCGCCGTGGAATAGACCAGCTCCTGCCACTTTTCTTTTGCTTCGGCAGCCTTCTTCGGAGCATCCTCAAAGTTCCCGAGGGAGTTGAACAAATGGATCGCCTTGAAGCAGTCGGCCGCTGTGCTGCCGCTCATGACCTTAGTGGCTTCCGTATATAGCATCATATTTACGCATTCTTTCAGCAAAGCAGCCGAATCTCTATAATCCGTCAGGTATGCAAACATCCGGGCTGCCTTAAGGTTTTCCACAGGATTTTTATAACCGTGCATCAGTTGCACCGCTGTATGATACGCTTCTTCCGGTTGCGGATAGCCGAAGATCGTCATAAACTCAGGATCTCTCCTCAGGTCTTCGATATCCCGGATGCGGCTTGCGGCAGCCAACAGTTCTTCCCGGGATGTAGCATCCTTTAGCTCCTGTGCCGCCTCATGAATCCGACTGAGCGTATATTTTCTCTCCAGACGTTCTACGATCGCATCGCTGTCCTTATAACCATCCATGTGCCGGAAACGTTCGATCAGTTCCCGGATCTGCTCCGGCGGGTTCCACCCTCTTTCCAATTCGACCGTCAAAAACCGTTCATACTGTCCGACAACGGCACTGTATTCTTTCTCCCGAACCATAAGGAGCATGCCTTTCTTGAAGTCCTCATCCCCGAAGCGAAGCACCTTCTGAAAATCCCGGTCGCTCAGAAGGTCAAATTCCTCCTTTGATGCGCCCAGCTGCTCCACAGTCTTTATCTTCCGTTTCGCCAAAACCAGGTACAGGTAGGCCTGCGCGCATTCCGGGTAAATGTCCAGCGTCTTTTCGCAGTACTCCATGGCGCTCGCGAAATCGCCGTCCTCCATGAACATACCGACACGTTTGAGCAGTGGCTCCACGTTAGAGTTTGAGGTGATCACGACGGTTTCCCGGGCTCGGTTTTTGTTTTGAAGTTCCTCTTCCTTATTCTGCAGTTTACGGATACCGCGCGTCAGATCCTGCAGGAAGCCCAGTTCTCCCATGTCCTGCGCCGGATACATCGAAAGCGCATCCGGAATGTCATAAGGGTTCATATCCTTATAGGCCACGATCAATGAGCGGAAGCCCTCCTCCTTCATGACGGAGAGGAAACGGGCCCACTCGTTCTTCACCCAGGGCGCGTTAAAATAGGCCGGCTCGGTGCCGATCACGACCATGGTTCGCGCTGAATGGAGCGCAGCAAAAATATAGGGTTCATATTCGGTCCCGAGTTTCCCTTCCAGGGTAATCCGGGCGAAAAACACCTTAAACCCTTCCTTAGTCAGCTGATAGTACATTTCCTGCGCCAGGACGCTGTCCTTCGTGCGCTTTCCGTCCGCATCCGTCTCTTTGTAGCACAAAAAGACATCGAACGGCTCCTCACGCTCCGATATCTCCAGGATCCTCTTCTGGACCGATGCGATATACTGCGCCTCCTGCTCATAGTATGCGCGGCGCAGCGGGTCCGCATTGTCCACAGCCTGCAGGTAGTCCGAGTCGTCCAAAATGCTCTTATACTGCACGCGATGACAGGTCGCAACGCCCTGATGCGTCACGGGATCCGTGACGTATTCAATACCGTAACGACACAGCGCCAGCGACCAGAACAGTTCCGAATCCACGTGGCTTAAGCTCATACCTGAGCCGCCCTCGATCGCGATCATCTCTGTATAGGTATCTGCCGCTTTATCAAACTCGCCGAGCTGGCGGAAATGGTGCGCGCGGTTAATGCGGTTCGCCGCCTGTTCATCATCGATCAGTGGCAAAGTCTGCCGCGTTTTACAGTATTCACAGGTGCAGATGGCCGAGCCTTCTTCCGGCTTCAGTTTTCCTCCGCACATTTTACATGTATATACAGCCATTATTTATCCTCTCTGCCCTCTTAAAACTACGCAGTCATATAAAGGGAGCGCTCATTTGTTATTCCAAATCCGTTTTGAGAAAGCTTTCCAGAAGTTCGCCTATTGTAAGATTGCCGGTTAATAATCCGATGATTATGAAAATAATCGCGATAATAACCAGTATGGTCGTAATAATGCTTTTCGTATCTAACTCACTCGCGAAACTGCGGCGGCCCCCGCCCGATTTACTCAAAGCGCGCTCACGCAGATGATCTTCTTCGGCTTTCTTCCTCTGTTTCTCTCTTTCTCTGGTTTCGGCCTTATGCCGTTCCACGATCGTCTTTGCATCCCTGTAATCGCCCAATTCCCTCAAATGGATATAGGCAATACTGACCTCATCCGGGCGTGACGCACGGTTCAGTTCGGCGACTGCTGCGTAGTATCGGCATTCCATTACCTTCTCCTCACCGGTCTTACTCCGGAGAGCCATATTCTGCCGATCGAGTTCATCCATTTCCGGATCCGGCTGCATTTTCGCGATCAGCGCATATCTCCCCGCGAGTTCCCGAAACGGTGAAGGATACTTTTGCGGATCCTGCATCAGGCGTTCCAGATCCCGCTCCGCGTCGACAAACATCTGTTCCGAAAGCTTCTGCTTCAAAGCGACGCATTCCAGCAACTTTTGATCGGCATCCTTGAAGCCCGGGATGCTTCGGAACTCCGGAACCGTATCCGGAAAATGTTCGGCATCCTCCGGATGCTGCATTTTGTTTATCGCATCGTTGTAGATCATCTGCTGGTCAATGCGCTTCAGTTTTTCCTTCAGTTCCGCATCCGCAAAACGGATCGCTTTTTTATAGTTATCGTCGGCGGTCACGCCGTCATTGTCACATACCTGCTCCAGTTCGTCGAGCGTATGTACCTTCTTTTCGACCATAATGGAGTATACGTAGGCCAATGCGCACTCCGGATCCAGGTTTAACACACGGTCGCAGTACTGCTCTGCCCGGTCGAATTCGCCGTCTTCGAGGAAGTAACCGATACGACGCAGCAGAGGCGCTGTCTCCGTCACATCCGAAACGACCAGCGTTTCACGGCGGGCCGATGTTTTTTCCCGTTCCTCCTGATCTATGTTTTGGATCACGGTCAGGATATCCTGCATGGAGCCCAGTTTAGACATATCCTGTGCCTGAAACATCGAAAGTGCCTCCGGCAGGTCATACGGATCCATGTCCTGGTACGCCGGGATCAGGCGACGTTTACGGTCATCCCGCATCAGGGCCAGATACCTCATCCATTCGTTTTTCACCCAGGTCGCCTCGAAGTGTTCCTTTTTCGTGCCCAGCACGATCATGACCTTCGCCGAATTCAGGGCAGCAAAGATATAGGGCTCGTACTCTGTACCCAGTTTTCCCTCCAGCGTCACACGGGCGAAGAATACCTTATAGCCTTCGCGGGTCAGCTGATAGTACATATCCTGGGCCAGAACGCTGTCCTTCGTGCGGTTGCCCTTATCATCGCTCTCCTTATAGCAGATAAACACATCGTACGGGTCTTCCTTCCGGGAGATCTCGAGGATGCCCTTCTGTACGTTCGATATATAGCGCGCTTCGGACATGATCAGTTCCTTCTGCGCAGAATCCGCATGGGAAACGGCACGGCGATAGTCATCGTCGTCCAGAATGTTCTTATACTGCAGCCGCCGGCAGGTCGGTATCTTCCTGCCCGTGGTCGGATCCGTCACATACTCGATGCCGTAGCGGCACAGCGCCAGCGACCAGAACAGCTCTGCATCCGCCTTTTGGATCGCAGCCCAGGCCTCCCCCTGCGCCTCGGCGATCCCGCCGGTCTCCGAAGAGGAGTCGGAGTTTTTCGCCTGTTCTACCGCAGCAGTATTGGCCGCTGCATCCAGGTTTTCGATCAGTTCTTCATAGATCCGCTCCGCACGCTCGAAATCACCGTTTTGACGGAAGTAGTTCGCGCGGTTGATCTGCGCCAGCCTCTTCTCATCTCCGATCTTCGGCAGACTCTGCCGGGTCCCGCAGTATTCACACTCACATACGGTCATTCCATCTTCGATATTCAGCGGCGCTCCGCACATTTTACAGTTATATACGAACATATCGGGCTCCTCCTCGTCTCTTCTGCTTCTGTCGTTCTTGCCCCTCTCATGCCCTTTCATTATACCGCATCTGCATGCGCACGTAAAGGCAAAAGAGGGAACTATTCAACCTATTGTAACCATTATACCAAACGCATTTTCCACCGACAATCACCCGCGCCAAACCTTAAGGAAAGAGTAAACAAGAATTAATGCTTCGTAAGAAACAACCTCGTTTCCCCGCGGAAAATGCCCCCTCATCTTGCACTTTGATGTGGTTTGCGCTATACTTGAATTACTATTTATTATGAACCGTAAGGCCCTGCAGACCTTACAGCATCAGGAAAGGCTTATTACTATGTCATTTCAGATCGATTCAGAGAAGCCCTGCCACGTTCATTTCATCGGCATCGGCGGAATGAGCATGAGCGGACTCGCATTCATACTCAGGGAAAAAGGCTTTCATGTCACCGGTTCGGACCGGGCGGAAAGCATCGAAACGAATTATTTGAAGAACCTCGGTTTCCAGGTGTGGATCGGCCATGACGCCTCCCATATCACCGAGGATGTCGGCCTGCTGGTCTACAACGCTGCCATTCACCCGGATAATCCGGAATTTGCGAAGGCGGCCGAAATGAACATCCCCATGCTGACCCGCGGCGAACTGCTGGGCCAGATCATGCGCGAATATCCGGTCTCGGTCGGCGTCGCAGGTACGCATGGTAAGACCACGACCACCTCGATCATGTCCCACATCCTGCTGGCAGCCGGTCTGGACCCGACCATCACCGTCGGCAGCGAGCTCCCGAAGATCGGTGGCACCGTTCGCTGCGGCAAGAGCCCCGTCTTCCTGGCGGAGGCCTGCGAGTACACCAACAGTTTCCACTACCTCTACCCCCTGTATGAGATCGTTCTCAACATCGAGGCGGAGCACATGGACTTCTTTAAGGATATGGACGACGTCCGTAACTCCTTCCGCAAATACATGGAAAATGTTCCTGCCGAAGGCGCCGTGGTCATCGACTACGCCATCAAAAACCTCGGCGAACTTACGGCCGGCCTTCCGTGCCGCGTCGTTACCTATAATATGAACGACAAAAACGCGGATTACCACGCGGAAAACATTGCCCTGATCCCGGGCACGCCCTACTATGAATTCGACGTATGCAAGAAGGGCTGCGCCATGCGGCTGATGCACGTCCAGCTCTCCGTGCCGGGCATCCACAACGTGGGCAATTGCCTCTCCGCCATCGTAACGGCGCTGCTGATGGGCATCCGCCCCGAGGTCATCGTCCCGGCCATCGCGGAGTATACCGGCGCAGGCGCGCGTTTCGAGAAGAAGGGACCGTTTAACGGCGGCATGCTCTACGATGACTACGCGCACCACCCGCAGGAGATCGAGGCGACGCTGAAGGCTGCGGTGAACTTCCCGCACCGTCAGATCTGGGCGCTGTTCCAGCCCCACACCTACTCCCGCACGAAACAGTTCTTCAACGAATTCGTGCAGGCGCTGTCCCTGGCCGACCACGTGGTACTCATGAAACTGTACCCCGCGCGTGAGACCGACACCTTGGGTGTCAGCTCCGAACTTCTGTGCGAAGCGTTACGAAAAAACGGGGTCGATGCGCACTATTGTCCGACATTTGACGATATGAAGAATTTCCTTCTCAAGCAGGATATCAACGGCGATTTGTTGATAACCATGAGCGGCAGCGGAAACATTCACGAGTTCGGTGATTACTTACTTTCAAAAGAATAATACACCTCAGGTGTCTCTTTTATCCACATTTTCCACAGACTTCTGCCCATCCGGCGGCTGCGGAAAATGTGGATTATTTGTGGATTGATTCCGAAGGTCCCCGCTTCTCTCCAAACGTCCGAACGGCCGAAGGGAACGGCACATTTGCCCGGAACGGGAAAATGATTTATCCACCTTTTCAACACTTTCAACAGTGCAAAACGAACTCAAGAAAAGCACTCAAAACGGGCGGAAAAAGTGCCGCTTTTGCCTTAACAAAGTCGCCTTTCTGTGTTAGAATTCTTCGTAGAGTGTAACCGGTGAGGTCGTCACCGGTCACAGGAAAATGGGGACTTAGAAACTATGGCACAGATACCTGTTAACAACCGCATGCAGCCGGATACGGTCCAGCTGCCGCGCACTTTTATCACGGATTACATGATGACGGCGGATGCACTCTGCCTGAAGACTTATCTTTATCTTCTGAACGCGCTCTCCGCTCCGGACGGCGCTTCGATCGGCCTGAAAGACATGGAGGAAGCGCTCGGCGTTAGCCGCACTTCGCTCTGTTATGCCCTGCATTACTGGGCAGATAACGGCCTGATCGCGCTGGAGCAGAAGGGGGCACGTCTGTCCTCGATCACGCTTCTTCCGGTCACGCCGCGTCGTGAGAAGATGCTGATCTTCGAGGATGATGAGGACGGTCAGATGCAGATGACACTTCGGGATGTCGACCCGGAAGATGCGCAGGAAGCTCCTGTTTCGGAGCTGCCCGTTTCTTCTAAGGTTTCGGCGCCCGCAGAAGCACCGGAGACAGCCGTTCCCGTCGTTCCTTCCGAGCCCGCGCAGGAGCGTAAACCCATGCGCTACGGACTGGAGGAGGCGGCCGCGACCCGTGTTCCCGCGCAGCAGTCGGACGAACTCCTGAAGTTGGAGTCCGACCCTCGGTTCATGATCCTGATGCAGACGCTGCAGGCGCCCTCGCTGATGAACCGTGAACTGAAGCGTGTACAGGTCGACGTTCTTTTGGAGATTTTCCGCCGCTTCGAGCAGGATGAGGAAGCCATCCTCGCGATCGCGGATTATTGCCAGAAGTATAAGTCCAAAAAGAGCCTGAAGACCGGGGAACCCGTTCTGAAGTTCGATACCTTTAAGGAAACCGCGGACGATGTTTACGAAAGCCTAAAGGATATCATCCCGACGCAAAAAGACGACGTGCGGAAGCTGGTTTCGGATTTCCTGAACCTCACCTATGCACATCGTTTTGAGACGGACCCGCTCTACACCGAGGAAGACTCCACGTTCACGAAGATCGTCTTCTCGAAGCTCGGACTGGATGCACTGAAGCCGACCATCGGCGAGATGAATTCCATCCACAGCTGGCGAAACACCTTTGGTTCATCCTCCGACGAGATCCTTCTGGAAGCCTGCGACCGCACACGCAGCCGTCAGCTCCAGGCCGTTTCGAGCGGAGACTCTCTCTCTATCCTGCACTACTACAATGTGCTTCTTTCGAACTGGAATAAGGCAGGCTTGCGGACGCTGGATGAGATCCGCACAGCCGGTGAAGCCCATCGCAACGGGCAGAAGGCCGCCGCTGCAACGCGTAAGGTCTCTGCTCCGCAGAAGGACTACAACGATTTCCCGCAGCATGATTACGATTATAACCGTCATGCGAACGAGGCGATCTATAAGAAGCTGAAAGAGAAGGTGAATGCATGAGTTATCCGAACGAGATCAAAAACCTGATCAATCGTCACTATTCGCTTCTCCGTAATGAAGACGTGCGGATCGAGAATGAGCGGCGCGCCGAAGTTTTCGATAACGTCGCGGGCTACCGTGAGCTGGCCGCCGAGCAGGCGCGGATCTCGGCGCAGGCTGCGCGGGCCGCTTTGAGCGGTGAACCCACAGGGGCCGGAAAGCGCGCGGAACTTGCCCGGGAGCTGAAGGAACTGGGACGTAAGCAGAAGCAACTGCTTAAGGAGAACAACATTCCCGAGGATTATCTGGAGCGGTACTATCATTGCCCGTTGTGTAAGGATACCGGTTTCATCGCCGGAAAACCCTGCACCTGCAGCCGGCAGCTGATCATCACGCAGCTCTACCGCTACTCGAACCTCACCTCCCTGGATGAGCAGAGTTTCGATAAGCTCGATATGAGCCTCTATCCTGAGGATGTGAAAAACGAGGCCGGCGGCTGGAGTGTTCGGGACCTTATGGAGCAGATCGTGGATTTCTGCAAAAACTACGCCGAGAACTTCTCGACAGAGAATGCAGACAGTCTGCTGATCACCGGAAATACCGGAACCAGTAAGACCTTCCTCTCCGGTTGCATTGCCCACAGGGTCATGGATCGCGGATTTTCCGTGCTCTACCTTTCGGCCACGGACGCCTTCTCCACCCTTCGCCAGAACACCTGGTCCTTTAAGGATGAGGACAGCGAAGACGAGGAGATCGACCGCACGAATATGCTCTTCGACTGTGACCTCCTGATCATCGATGATCTGGGAACGGAGCCGGCCACGGCACATACCGCGTCCTATTTCTTCCGTATGATCAATGATCGACTGGTCGCGAAGAAAAGCACCATTCTGACGTCGAATTACACGCCGGACCAGTTACGCAGAACCTACACCGAACGTGTAGTCGACCGCATCACTTCCGCCCCGTATACGCTCCTGTGTACGACGGATGGCGTGGACTTTAATGTGCGTCGCGCGATCAAAAACCACTCGTGAGTCTTGACACGGGCCCGGGTAAGTGCTAATATGTTTACGCCGAAGCGGTACGATCCGTAAAGCCGCGGTCGCCCGATCTTCGGTCGCATATCAAACATTTCCCACATTTCGGGCATGGTCCCGTCTTCAAAAAACATCCGGGAGGATTATTATGGCAGCCGAACTTTTGTCCAATGCAATTCCCATCGGACCTTTGGGTCTCATTCCGCTGAAGAGCTGCGAAGCACTCGGTAAGCAGGTCGATGCACACCTGGCGCGTCAGCGTCGCGAGCGTGAGCACGAGCAGGCCCACACGATTTCGTTTGCAGGCTATGAAAAGCCCTCATTCATCATCGAGGCCTCGGCGCCGCGTTTCGGCACCGGCGAGGCAAAGGGCGTGATCAATGAATCCGTCCGTGGCGACGACATCTACCTCATGGTCGATGTCTGCAACTACAGTCTGACGTATTCACTCTGCGGACATGTCAACCACATGTCACCGGACGATCATTTCCAGGATCTGAAGCGTATGATCGCTGCCATCGGCGGTAAGGCACGCCGCATCTCGGTCATCATGCCTTTTCTGTACGAAAGCCGTCAGGATAAGCGCAGCGGCCGTGAGTCTCTGGACTGTGCCATCGCACTAAGGGAACTGGTCAATATGGGCGTATCCAACATCATCACGTTCGATGCCCATGACTCCCGTGTACAGAACGCCATCCCGCTCGTTTCTTTCGAGGATGTGCCCTGTATCTATCAGTTCATTAAAGCACTTTTGAAAACCGAGAAGGATCTTTCCATCGATCCCGAACACCTGATGGTCATCAGCCCGGATGAAGGCGGTACCCGCCGCGCCATCCACTACGCGAACCGTCTGGGTGTCGACATGGGTATGTTCTACAAGCGCCGCGACTACTCGAAAGTCGTGGATGGACGCAACCCTATCGTCGCGCACGAATTCCTCGGAGCCGACGTAGAAGGTCAGGATGTGATCATCGTCGATGACATGATCTCTTCCGGCGACAGCATCCTCGACGTAGCGCGCGAATTGAAGCGTCGTAAAGCCCGCCGTGTTTTCGGTGTTGTGACCTTCGGTCTCTTCACCAACGGTCTGGCGAAATTCGATGCAGCGTACGAACAGGGCGTCATTGACCGCATCTACACGACGAACCTGATCTACCAGACGCCGGAGTTGCTCTCCCGCCCCTACTATGTATCTGTCGACTTAAGCAAATACATCGCGATGCTGATCGATCACCTGAACCACAACGCCAGCATTCACGATCTCTTAAATCCGACCGAGCGCATCAACCGTTTGCTCGCACGGTATAAAGAAGATCCGAATTTAGCGTAAACAAAACCATAGAAAACATTAAGAACCGCCTTCGGTTCGATGCATCCGTACTCACGGATCCACATCGACCAAAGGCGGTCTTTATTCTTTCGACGGATCATGCTGAACATGAAACCTCTACAACAACGCCGTCTTTTATTTCCGCATAAATGATCGGTCCGTATATAACTTCATCTTGTGTTACTTCGTAGGCACCCTCACCGAAACTATAATACTTCACATTCTCAGCTAACGGCAGACATAGATGTCCATCACCAATGTACCCGATCTGTCCTTCGTGGTCGGACGTGTCAAAATAATAATTCATATACCCATCTATGTAGAGATAACCATTTTCAACCCTTGCAGCTGTACACCACCCTTCCGCTATACTCTCTACACTTTTTATGTTATTATCCGGATCATTATTATCATTTATAACCCAACACCTATACTCTCCATCCGGATAGGTTGCCGCTCCGGTAACCGGGTCGATCTTCACTACCATATCGTTCGTACGGAGGGTTGCCATGTAACCATTCTCATTGCCGCTGATATCGACACCGGGATCTGCTACGATCCCCGTAAATTCATCTGGGTACACTTTCAAACTTGTAAGTTGATTCTTATGGCAATACAAATTCGTCAAACAAGTATTAGCAGTGAGATCCAGACTATCCAGCTGATTATCGGAGCAGTATAGGTACGTCAATTTCGGGTTTTTGCTTACATCCAGGTTCGTCAGTTGATTACTGTAACACGCTAAAGTATAAAGTTTGGGATTTCGACTTACATCTATTATCTTCAATCGGTTCTGGCTGCAATTCAGATAGACTACATTCACAAAATTCGCGATTCCGGTAAGATCAACGATCCCTTTGTTTGATACAACAATAGATTCGACCGTTGCGCATTCCTCCTCACTGAGAAAACCATCCCGGTTCGTATCCACTTCTTTTTCGATATACGCACGAAACGCGGCATCCGGAAAATGCTTTTCACTGATCAGGAGCAAGTCCTTTTCCTCTGTTTCGTTCACTTTCTCAGAAGTGCTCACAGTTGTTCCCTTCGTCGCCTCTGTGACCCCGTCCTCCGTCGTTTTGATCTCTGCAGCCGTCGTCGTAACTGCCACAGTCGTCGTCGCTACCGCCGAAGTCGTCGCTTGGCCCGTCTCCTTATTCTGACATCCGGCTAATCCCAGCACTACTGTCATGGATGCTGCAACTATGAACATTCTTTTTTTCATATTATTTATCCTCCTTATTTTCATCCTTTCTTTCGGATCTGAGCCAAGCATAACAAAACAAAATGGCCAAATCAATCCCTCTAAAGCAGGTTTAAAACTCCTGTAACAAAGTTTAAAATCGTTGTAACAGTTCTTCACAGTTTTGTAATAACATTGTTACAGATCTGTTACCACCTGTTTCAAATATATTAAAGTTTGTTACAGGAGTTTTAAACTTGATCTCAAGCGCTTGATTTCACAACTTCCATCTGCTAGATTAAAAGCGGATCAGGAAATACCAGATCCCAAGGAGACAAGCTATGAAAAGAAAAATGATCTCTGTTTCCACAGCCCTCGCACTGATGCTCAGCGTAGCAGGATGCAAAGATAAAGCACCGGAAGAGACGACGCCGGAAACGACCACACCAACGACTGCCATCGAAGCGTCATCAGCCGAAGCCGGCTCTGCTCCGACTGCAGAAACAGAACCTGACTCACAGGAATATCCCGGAACTACCGAGGTTCCGCAAACTGCCTCTGAGACGGCCGAACCGAAAACCATTTTCCGCACTCTCCCTCTAAGCGCAAAACCGGAGGTTTTGCAGGCCGAGTTTGGTACGGACATTGTACTGCGTGTGGATTTTGCCGAAGCGGATGACACCTATTATCGCTGGCAATGCCGAAAAGGAACCGACCCATGGGAAGATTCATACTGGGAAGGATCGGGGACGGACTCCATTACGATTCCTTTGGTCGATCGATTTGACGGATATCTGTTTCGTTGCTCATTTAAAGACTACAGCGGAAACATGCAATACTCAACGCCTGTATATTTAACGACTGAAGCCGGTGTCCCCCTTACAGATGACTTTTTCACAAGTGCTCCCTATTTACAAAAAATTAGCCAGTTCGACCTGGACGGCAATGGATCATTAAGCCGATCCGAGTGTTCCCAGGTAAAAGAGCTTTCTCTTCCGGCTCAAATATATTATTATGGAGATAATTATACGGTTTCTCCTTTTGATGATCTGACGGGAATCGAGTATTTTGAAAACTTGGAAAAACTCATCTGCCCCGGTAATTCCCTGAAGAAACTGGACTTACACCACTTTCCGAATTTGCAATATCTGGATTGCTCAGAAAATCAATTATCCGACCTGGATGTAAGCAATAATCCGAAGCTCACCGAACTGTATTGCGAAAAGAACCTGCTTACGAACCTGGATCTGTCGCAGAATCCTGCGCTGAAAAACTTAAGTTGCAGTCAAAACCAATTGAATTCTCTGGATTTGAGCCAAAACCAGAACCTGGAGCTGGTCAATGTCGTTGCGAATACATTGACCGAACTAAACATCTCCGGACTGAAGGAGCTCCGCGCTCTGGAGTGTTGGAACAATCCGCTTACCGTCATCGCCCTGTCCGAATGCACATCTCTCAAATACTTCAGTGTAGATTCTACGGCATCGGTAAACGGAATGCCTGAAAGTGTCAGCATAACCCGGCACTATGAGCCCTCGGTTCTGAAAGATGGGTATTATTGTACGGAGTTAAGTGATTCCGGGAGAGTCTTAGACATATCCCCTTCGCCTAACCACTATACCCGACCATTATTCAGTGATGCAAAAGCCGATCAGGGCATGATCTCCATAGAAGGATGGCTTAGTGAAGACACATCGGCCATGGAACAATGGCTTGATGAAAAGACAGCTCAAAAACTTCAGGATCTTGGTACTGATTATCTCAGCCATTTCCCCTGTTATAAAAACGTGAGCCTTCCTCTGGCAAATGAGGTAATATATCAATACATTAATGACTTCAATGAAAAAAGTGTTTATAGAGCCTCAGATTTCAACACTTTTATGAACGAAATGAAGGCCATAAAGGAAAACTACGATACCGAGGAGACCAACGGTGATCTGCGAATGATGATCCACCTTTCCGGCGGAGCGGTCGATGAAATCACTATTGATGTCTTCATGTACCCGTAATGCCCCTACTAAAAGCACGATCCCAAGGAGGTAGATATTATGAGAAGAAAAATGATCACAGTTTCCACAGCCCTCGCACTGATGCTCAGCGTAGCAGGCTGCAAAGATAAAGCACCGGACACAGGCGATCCAACAACGCGTGGAGCCGAAAACACAAGCGCTGCTCTTTATACCCCGGAGGACACAGAAACACATAGTAATATAATCGAGGAAAGCGTCACTGAAAATACTACCGACCCTACGTCTTCCACGCAGTCGAACGCGCATTACCTACTCCTGGGATTCACGGGCCAGCCTATGTTCATTCGTCCCAAGGACGGTTTGCCTCTCATATTAAAAGCGGATACATCCGAAATCGCGGGTGTATCGTATCAGTGGCAGTGTCGTCAGGATAATGAAGCGTGGCAAAAAGTAGATGACAGCCTTGCCGAAACCGCTGCCCTCTTCATAAATGTATCTCCGTCTCTTTACGGTTCACAGTATCGCTGCATGATCACAACAGCAGACGGAGATACAAAATACACGGATACCATTTATCTTATGAATGAAATCCCACTCACGACCACTTTTTTTGGTGAGGCACTTCTTCCCGATCTCAAAAGGAATGATCTGGATGGCGATGGCCAGTTAAGCAGATCAGAGGTCAATCTGGTTACATCCATCTCCATCAGCCACTATGATTTTGTAGATAATGGCGCTAATGCCCTGAAAGGGATCGAATTATTTAAATACCTGGAAACACTGAGCTACAGCAATTGCCGTATGGAATGTTTGGATCTGAGTTTCCTTCCGAAATTAGAATATTTGTATTGCACCGATAATCAACTTTCATCACTGGATGTGAGCCATAATACGTGGCTCACCGAACTGCATTGCACCGGTAATCAACTCTCATCACTGGATGTGAGCCATAATCCAATGCTCACCGAACTGCATTGCAGTAATAACCAGCTTACAAACCTGGATCTGAGCCGTAACCCGCTACTCACCGAACTGTATTGCGAGAATAACCGGCTTACGAATCTGGATCTGTCACAGAATCCTGCGCTGAAAAACTTTAGTTGCAGTCAAAACCAGTTGACTTCTTTGGATTTGAGTCAAAACCAATCTCTGGAAATGGTCAATGTCATCGCGAACCCTCTGACTGAACTAAACTGCGCCGGAGCTAATTCGCTCCGGGTCCTGGAGTGCTGGAACGATCCGCTGCCATCGATTGACCTCTCCGGATGTACCTCTCTCGTCTGGATCGGTATCGATTCCACGACATCGATCACCGGACTGTGTGAAAGCGCCGAAGTATTCAGGAGATATGAACCCTCGGGTTTGATCGACGGCTATTATTCCTACGACGGATGGACTGGGTCAGTACAGATTATTGACGCCGAAAAAAAACACCTCCATTTTGAGGATGTTCTTTATCCGGATGATTCCGAATATCCTTTCCGTGAATATGGTCATTTCGGTGACCTCCTGATAAAGAATGACCTGGATCTTCCTCTGGCAAACAACGTGACCTATCTGTATAAAGACAATTCCGAGAAGGTAAAGTCATATAAAGCAGCCGATTTCGATACATTCTATCAAGACATGTGGGCCAAAGCTCTCCGCTATACTTCGGCGGATTACTCCGGCAATGTCACTCTGAGGATCCATCTTTCCGGCGGAGTAATCGATGAGATTCTCGCAGACATTTTCATCACTCCGTGATCGAAAGCAAAAACGCCCTGAGCACGCTTCCGTGCTCAGGGTGTTTTTTTAATGCTGAATATAATACCATTATCATTCGTTTATGATCTCTCTATCTTATGCAAGCCATGCACAGCCAGGCCGGCGTAGAGAACAAAAAGTACAGTCACGATGACCAGGTAACCCAGGGATCCGCCCATCAGGACGGACATCTTCGTAACGAATAACGGCATCGTGAAGAAGGCGACCGCTCCGCAGATGAGGGTGCAGACGAGTGTCGGTAGCTGCCTGCGCATGATGATCAGCACATTCAGAAGCAGGGAATTCACTGCGTTGATGCCGCCGGCCAGGAAGATCAGCCCCATCTCCCAATGGTAGTTCGAAAGATCCATGCCATAGAAGGCTCCCAGGATCGGCAGGCCGATGAGTTCCGCCAGACACAGGCCGCCCAGCGTCAACGCCAGGATGATGCCGATGAGAATGCGGATGATCTTCAACATCCCTTTGCGATCCTTCTGATTATATCGGTCCGCGATGTCCTTCAGCATCGTTTTCAGGAAGAAACTCGAGAACAGATTGATCACGAAGACACACAGGAAAAGCGCGGTGAATTCCATGAGAACACCCTCGCCGCCGGTCTTCTCCACCTCAAACTTCGCACAGTTGTCGAGGTAAACCAACAGGAACGCATTCATAAATGCCGGCAGGCACACGAGAAACATGCGGCTCATGTCCTTCGAAAACAGCACGGGCCGGTAGGCTGCCGGCGGTTTCTTCAGACACATCGGGTGGATCACGAAAACGACTGTCGCATACAAAATGTCCGTGATCAGCAGGGAAATGACCGAGTCATGCGTGATCGCCAGGGTTGCAACATAGCCCGCGATCGCAAGGAAATTCTGCACCGCCAGGATGCGGCCGGCTATGTAAAACCGGTTCTCCTGCTGGAAGGTTCCCTCGAACAGATCGGAAAATGCTTCCGTCATCTTAAACACGATCATCAGGATCAAAAGTTGCAGTTTTTCGGTCGTATAACCGCCGGCGATGATCCAGACGGCCGATGCGATCGCCATGAGCAGGACCGTCCACAACCGAAAGGAAAATGCCTTCGTGAAGGAAAACAGTCCCTTATCGTCCGAAACCTGAAACGTTCGTACCGAAAACAGACCGACCGTGATCAGCAGCTGACTGATATTGATCGTGTCGGCCACGGCACCACCCGCCGCTTTACCTGCCGCTTCGCCGGCATCCGCGCCGATAAGGCGCGTCGTGACCATGGGCAGGATCAGGGCAATGCACGCATATAAAAATCCGGAAATCGTTATCCAGATCAATGTTTTTTTGGTTTTTGAAGGATCCATGGCCACCTCACTAACGCACGATCACACCATTGACCACATGATAACCCAGGCGAACAACGATGGTCTCGATCACCGTCGTCAGTGTCAGGATATGTACCATGCAGAGCGCCAGGCACATGCCGTCGCGGGGATCCTTACGGATCTCCAGAAAGCGGTTGCGCGCGCACAGGACTGCGATCGGCAGGATCGGCAGATAGTACCGCCCCTGTACGCCTTCGGCTACGCTGCTGCCCGTCGGTGTCCATGCTGCCAGCATGGAAAAGATCGCCAGCAGAATCACGCCGGCAGTCACCAGGATGCCGACCACGCGGTTCTTCTTCTCGATGCGCACATTCGGTTCAGACGGCGTAACGGCCGTCGTCAGCGCCAGCATCAGGATGCAAGGAAGGATCGCGAACAGCGGGATCCGGATCTCCAGCCAGCCGAGCCATTCGCCGAACATGCGGGTAAAATGCTCACTGCCGTAAACGCGGATCGTATTAAACAAAATGTAGACTGTCTTTACCGGATTTTTGATCAGTTCGGCCAGTGTATAGCACTCCGCTCCGCCCGCGTATTCGAGGGTCAGGTTCGACTCGTTCAGATACGGAAGGAGGCGCGGGATATTGACCAAAAGGAAGATGAGAGCCACGATGCCGGCCATAACGGCGGCGCTGAGTTTGAAGCTCTTCGGACTCTTGAATTTCTGCTTAGGGATCAGGAAGCACAGGAAGGCCATCAATACATAGATCACCTTTATCGGGGCCAGGAGCGCCATGGATGCGATCAGGACCGCCATATCGCGGCGGGTGACACGCTCTGCCTGATACGCCAGTTTAAGCACCTTCGCGGTGAAGAAAAACGCCAGTCCCAGGATGACCGCGTCGTAGCTGAGCGACGATACCAAATGTAAGGTCATGGGGAGCAATGCGATCACGCCGAGTGTGTTCTTTCCGAACGGGATCCACTTTAAGGCAAACCAAAGCAGTATCATGTAGACCGCGAAATTAAAGAGGCGCGCCAAATAGAACGTCCACAGACCGCCTAAATGGATCAGCCGGCCGATGATGATGGCCACCGTCTGGGGCAGGTACGCCCAGAAGACGCCGCCGAGCGCTTCTGCGCGGTCGGACGTTCCGAATGCACTGTGCCGGTCGCCGGAAACAAAGATCTCCGAGCCGGAAAACAGTCTCTGATACTCCTCTACACCGGGACGGGTGTAGTACTTCATTACATCGAGGTCCGTCAGGCGCATGCCCGGGAATTTACCGTCCGGGCGGGAGACATTTTCCGAGGAGGATAAAACGATATTCGCGTTATAGTAAGCCTGCGCGTAGTGGTTGTTCTCGTCAGGCGATGACAGCGGAGGAAATACGATCATATAGAGGAAGCCCCAGCAAAGAGCCAGAAACCAGAAGCGTTTCGCGGTAATGTCGCGTTTCGTGGCCGTCCGGTCTTCCCGTTTTGTCTGCGCCGAAGCATCTGTACCATCCTTCTTTCCGAACACATGCCACGCCAAAAAGCCGGTGACGGCAACACCCAAAAGCACGATCAAAACGTAGAACGCCTTGATCTTCGTCATATCATTTAATGTAAGGACGCTGTTCTTCATACCGCACGCCACGAGAACGATCAAAAACAGAAAGGACAGGCAGAATGCAGTTAAACTTTTGTTCTTTAACATAGTAACCTCCGGATCACGGTCTGCAGCGCAAACCATGATTAAATTATAGCAAATCATAAGAAACCTTACAAGTAAAAAACGCAGAATGATTATTGAAAACAAAGTACGACTGTGCTATAATACGTCCATCGGTAAGAAATCGAAATTATTCTTTGGAGGTTAGTAAGATGAAGAAATTTACCGCAGTCGTTTTGATGTTGGCTATGGTTGTGTGCATGTCTTGCGTGGCATTTGCAAGTTCTTTCGACGGAACAACTCTTACGGTTGATCCGAGCAACGCAAACTTTGTAGAGTTTAGCAAGACCGTTTTCGACGGACACGAAGATAGCGAACCGGTCGTTATTACACTTACAGTTGTTGACCACTTCAGCGCAGACCCCGGTCTCTGCTGGTGCTACAACGAGTCCACGACCGAAGGTTATCAGTGGTGGAACAACTCCGTACCGGGAACACAGAGCCCTTATCCGGGTGACTTCGCTGCTGATGGCGAGGAGACCGAGATCACATTCACCGTTGGTGAGCTTAAGGCTATGATTGCTCAGAGCGCTACATGTGATGGTCTCGTACTTAACTGCTGGAACGGCATCAACCCTACGAAGGTCGTTATGGGTTCCGGTGCTCCTACAGGTGATGCTACACCCGTTACCGCACTTGCGATCGTTGCTCTTGCATCTCTCGCAGGCGTAGTTGCACTTCGTAAGAAGGAAGCATAATAGCAAAACGAAATCGTATGATTTATAGAAGGCCCGCACCGAAAGGTGCGGGTTTTTTGTGTTAGGAAGCTTCCATTCTGCGGAAATGATGCCCGACATTCCACCGTTGTCCGGTGTTTTATCATGCACCATGTGGCAGAATTGTTTATTATTCATGCACTTTCGAAGCCATTTCCCATGATGGGCATTCTCAAGTAGATTAATTGCATTATTTTCAAAAAAATGCTTGCATTTCACATCATTGTGTGATACAATAATGCCATGTGATTAGGGCGTCACAAATTTTAAAAAGGGGGAATCTCTCATGAAGAAATTCTTATCACTTTTACTGACAGCCATCTTAGTTATGGCTATGGCAACCGTAGTTTTCGCTGAAGAAGTTGATCTTGGACGTGCTGGTAATGGCGCTATCGACCTTACAAATTACTCCGACGGCACCATTAAGGTCGTAGTTAAGCGTACCGGTTCCGATAAGGCTGGTCAGGACCTTACCGGATGGGGCATCGGCGGTCTTTGCATCATGGAGACATGGTCTGTTTCCACCTCTTATGAGGCTAAGCTTGATGCTGACGTTGCTCAGGACGGCACTGCAGAGTTCACATTCGACGTTGCTGCTGCAAAGGCAGACCTTGGTAAGATGCCTAACGTTAACTTCTACAATGACTTTGAAGTTCTTAGCGTTACTTATATCTCCGGTGGTGCTGCTCCTACAGGCGATGCTACTCCGATCACAGCTCTCGTAGTTGTTGCTCTTGCATCCTGTGCAGCTATGGTTGTTCTTCGTAAGAGAGAAGCTTAATTCCTACAATTGAATATGTGACAAAAAGAGGACATCTCATCGAGATGCCCTCTTTTTTATTTCTTTTTTCAGCCGATCAGCCGAAATACTTCTTCAATGTTTTTCTGACCGCACCGGGACCCTGCAGCATTTCAAGCAGGTAGCCCTCGATCTTCTCACCGAGGCCGATCTGATACAGGTCGACTGCAAAGATCGATTCATCGCTGTACAGCGCTCTGCAGACCTCTTTCGGCATCTGGGCCGGAGTATCCGACGTCGCCGGTTTAAGCGGCGCTACGAGGCTCTGAAGGCGCTCTAAGAGCGGATCCGGGCTCGGGATGAATGCCTGACCGCCGTCGTCGATACCCATCAGGTAACGGGCATATGCGGCCAATGTCAGCGGCAGCGCCACGAGCTTCTGAAGGCTCTCGGTATCGCCCTTCTTCACATAGGCTTTCAAGGTCTCACCGAAACGGATCGGCAGCTTTTGCGAGGTATCCGTCGCGATACGCTGCGGCGTGTCCGGCATGAAGGGGTTCGGCAGGCGCTGCTCGATAACTGCGTCGATAAAATCCTTCGGGCGGATGATCCCGGGATCCACAACGACCGGCATACCCTCGACATAACCGAGCTGCTTAATGAGCGAAACCAGATGCTCGTCCTTCATCTCCGCATGAATGCTAGTATAGGAAAGCAGACATCCGAAGATCGCGAGCGATGTGTGTAGCGGGTTCAGGCACGTGCAGACCTTCATCTTCTCTACACGGTCGACCGTATCACGGTTCGTAAACAGAACGCCCGCCTTCTCAAACGCTGCGCGTCCCGCGGGAAATGTATCCTCGATGACCAGGTACTGCGTCTCCTCGGCATTTACAAAGGGCGCGGTGTAGGTCTTTTTATCCGTGATGATGATGTCGGTATCCTCGAAGCCGTCCTCTTCCAGCATGCGAACGACCTGTGCGTCCGGCCGGGGCGTGATCTTATCGATCATACTCCAAGGGAAGGAAACCTGCGCAGGATCCTCGACATAAGCCAGGAACTCTGCAGGAACGATCTTCGCTTCTGCCCAGCGCTTCGCGTATGCCACGATCGCGCTCTTCAGCTTATCGCCGTTGTGGGAGCAGTTATCCATGCTCACCATGGCCACAGGCTTCTTACCGGCCTTAAAGCGCTGATACAGCAGGTAGGTAAGCAGTCCCATCAAATGCTTCGGAACGGTCAGCTCTCCCGCGTCGGCTGCGGCAAAATCCGCCTCTACGACCGGCAGAAGGCTTCCGTCGCCACGCGTGATCGCATAGCCCTTCTCCGTGATGGTGAAGCTCACCATCTGCAACGAAGGCGCCGTGAAGATCGCGTAAAGGCGCTCCATATCCTCAGATACAGCAGGGTTCGCGGTCAATGACTCCACGACCGAATCGATCACCCGTTTCTCCAGGGAACCATTGCTCTTTAAAGTCACCAGCAAACTACGGTTATCATACGGCGCGTAAGCCTTGCCGATGATATCGTAGTCAAAGCCTTCGCAGGCGATGATGCCGGTGTCCATCCGGCCCGCCTCCAACATATCCTGCGCGAAGGCAGCCGGAAATGCGCGGAAGATATTTCCCGCGCCGAAATGCAGCCACGTAGGCGCTTCTTTCGTCCGCTTTGTGACCGCCTCGCGGTCAAACGCGGACAGCTTATACCCTTTACTCTCCCACTGCTTTCGGACCTCGTCCGTCACCTCGTTCAAATCTGAAAGTCTCATGATCTCTCCTTATTTACCACTCTTTTTGATCGCTTCCCACAATCCGTTCATATATGCTACGCCCAGCGCACGGTCATACAGACCATAGCCGGGACGTGCCTGTTCGTCCCAGATCATGCGTCCATGGTCCGGACGTACCACGCCGTCAAAGCCCATGTCCGACAGAGCCTTCATGATCTCATACATATCGAAGGAACCATCCGACGACAGGTGTGAACTCTCATGGAACACGCCCTCATCCTCGAACTTGATATTACGAAGATGTGCAAAATGAATGCGTTCTGCGATCTTCGGATTACGGATGATCTTCGGCAGATCGTTTTCACGGTTGCTACCCAGACTGCCCGTACAGAATGTGAAACCATTGTAAATGCTCGGGTTCAGGGACGCGATCTCCAGCAGTCTCGCCTCGCTCGTCACGATGCGCGGCAGGCCGAAAACGCTCCACGCCGGATCATCCGGATGTACGGCCATCTTGATCTGATATTTCTCACAGGTCGGCATGATACCGTCCAGGAAATATTTGAAATTCTGCATCAGGCGCTCAGCCGTCATGCCCTTATAACGCTCGAACAACTCTTTGATCTCATCCTTACGGTTCGGCTCCCATCCGGGAAGCACAAAGCCGCCGCTCTCTTTTTCCATGCGCTCGAACATGTCGTTCGGGTCAATGTTTCCGATCACGTTCTCGTCATAAGCTAACGCGTTCGAACCGTCCGGAAGCGGCATAGCCAGATCCGTACGTGTCCAGTCGAAGATCGGCATGAAGTTGTAGCAAACGAGGTGAATACCATTCTTTCCGACTGCCTCGAGCGACTTGCAATAGTTCTCGATGTACATGTCGCGGGTCTTCGGATCGCCGAGTTTGATGTCCTCATGCACATTGATGCTCTCGATGCCGACCAGTTTCAGGCCGGCCGCCTCGACTTCGTCTTTGAGCTCCTTGACCTCTTCATACGTCCATGCGATGCCGACCGGGATGTCATGAAGCGCCGAAATAACGCCAACCACGCCCGGGATCTGCCGGATCTGTTTGAGAGTCACACTGTCATTTTTGCTGCCATACCAGCGAAGTGTCATTTCCATAGTAATTCTATCCTTTCATATCCCTACACTATTCGTAGATCTTACGTCCATGTTCATCTTCCGTACCGCAGTGGCGGTAGAAGTAAGTATTGATCCGGTCGCGCCACTCGATCGCGCTGTCCGCCTGTATCGCAAGACGTTTGAGCACGCGCGCATACGCTTCCTTATCACTGATCTGTCCGTCCAGTTTCTTCCATGTGTCTAAGAAATCCGCTGCATCCTGCGCGCCCTCGAAGTGGGTGTCGTAAATATGCTGGATCAGCGTCTTTCCGGTCTTCAGCCTGTAGTCATACGGGATGAAATGGAAGAACAGCAAAAGTTCCTCCGGACATGTCTCAACATGCTCATACATCGAGGCATTCGGTTCCCGATACTGCATCGTATAGCCGGTGCCCTTCGTCGTACGGTCCACGCCGATGCCGCGCCAGTTCGCGCGATGGTACGTGCCCCAACGATCGAACTCATATCCTTCTACGTTCGGTCCGTAGTGGTGGTTCGGGTTCACCATCCAGCCGATACCCAGCGGAGACGTATATTTCTCATATGCAGGCCAGGAACGCATCAGAATGTCGACGATCGCATCGATCGCTGCCTTCGTGCTTCCCGCAAACGTCAGCTCTGCCCATTCGCGGGCAATGCTTTCCGGATCCAGGGTCGTATCGAACGCCAGCCGGCCGAAGCCGAATAGGTTCGCCGCCGCGAGATCGTGGCCGGTCCAGTTTTCGTCATTTCCGGTATTCGCAACTGCAGCGATACCGCCGTTTGCATTTTTCAGTGTACGGGTGCTGATGATGTCCGCAACCGTCGCATCCTCGTGACCTGGCATGTAGGTCTTGAAATCGAGGATCTGTTTAAACATCGGCATCAGATAGCAGACATGCTTCTGCTGACCGGTGTACTCCTGCGCGATCTGCACTTCCAGCATCTGGTTCGTCTTCATCAGGCCGCCGAACAGCGGATGCACGGGCTCGCGCACCTGGAAGTCCATGGGACCGTTTTTGATCTGCAGGATGACATTGTCCATAAAGCGACCGTCGAGCGGCATGAAATTATCATAACCGGAGCGGGCGCGGTCCGTCTTCGTGTCGCGCCAGTCCTGACGACAGTTATAAACAAAGCAGCGCCAGATGATGCGGCCACCGTACGGCTCCACCGCACGCGCGAGCATATTCGCGCCGTCCGCGTGGTCGCGGCCGTAGGTAAACGGTCCGGGACGTCCCTCGCTGTCAGCCTTCACCAGGAAGCCGCCCAGCTTCGGAACTGCGGTAAACACCTCCGTCATCTTCTTCTGCCACCAGTCGATCACCGCAGGATCGAGCGGGTCAGACTTATCCAGGCCGCCCAGTTCGATCGGAGCGGCAAAATTCAAACTCAGATACAGGGCAATGCCATACTCGCCGAAGATCTCGGAGATCTGGCGAACTCTGTCGAAATACCGGTCCGTGATCAAATACGTCGCGGCATTCTTAACATTTACGTTGTTTATCACGACGGCGTTGATGCCGACGGATGCAACGAGGCGCGCATACGCACGCGTGCGGTCATTCACCAGGACCTGATCGTCTGCAAAGAAGAACGAATGGCCGGAATAACCGCGCTCGATCGAGCCGTCCATGTTATCCCAGTGGTTCAGCATACGCAGGGGATTTGAAGGGATACAGGTCATCTTAATTCCGGCGAGCGACTTGCCGGTCGCCACCAGACGCAACAGATGAAAAACGCCATACATCAGGCCGCGCACGTCTGACGCCGTGATCGCCCCGTTTTTGCCGTTTTGTGTAAAATCGATCGAATATGCGTCTTCACTGCCAAAAGCCGGATCTATGGCAAATCTGAGCGTTTCAGAGCCATCCGTTACCTTTTGCGGACGCTGACCTAAAAGTGCTTCCACACCATTTTCAAATTCAGAAATAAGCGCACCAAAACAAGGGGACTCTTTCAACCCCTCATCGAATGGAACCGCATATGAAATTAGGCTGTCGTACAGTCTCTCTTCGCACTGCTGCCTGCTCAGAGAAAGACGCCGATACTTCAGCCACGCTTCGGTATACTCCATGAAGACCTCCCGGTGGCGGTTTTACGATCTGCGAAGGCTCTCACAGGCCGAAAACGCCACTTACCTATTCACTTTGGCTTTATTATACATCGTATTTCAGCAGATTGCTTTTCATTTATTCGCTTGTGTTTCCCAATTATTGCGGTTTTTTTCGCGGAATCTGTCGTACCTCTCGCAAAATGACAATAAATGATACTCAAATCTTGTCTTTATTTCCGCAAATCCGATTATTGTTCCCTCGATTATTGCTTTACAAATATCGGGAAATGGTGTAAAATCAAGGGTAAGCGAGGCATTTCCCGCCTAAGCGGCGGCAGAGGGATCAGCCTCATTCGTTATTCAATAATTGCTTTTCATGATTTACTGCCGCGATCGCCCTTCGGAAGAGGGCGGGCAGATCCACCTTCGGGAGGTTTACAATGATCCAAAATCTAAACGGTATCTTTGAAACGATTAAATACAACAATTCGAACTCGATCCTGCTGTACCGGAACGACATATCGGAGAACTATCCGGTTCATTGGCACACCGGTTTCGAGTACATCATGCCGATCGAAAACGACTACACGGTCATCATTGACCGCGTAGAATATCACCTGAAGCCCTTCGACATGATCTGCATCCCTCCGGGGGAGCTGCACCAGCTGATCGCGCCGAAGACCGGCGTGCGCCTGATCTTGCAGTTCGACTTCGCCATCATCAACAACCTGTGGGATTTCGAGAAGATCATCCGCATTACGAACCGTACGCGTCTTCTCACTCCTGAAACGGCGCCCGACATCCACGAATCCCTGAAGCGCATCATGCTCGAGATCGAGTCGGAGTATTTCTCCGATCCGCCTATGCCGCTGAAGGCCGCATCGATCTACGCAAAGATCCTCGAGATGAATGTCATCATCGGCCGCAAGTTCATCTATTCGAACACCGGAGATTTTCCGGAGGCGCGCGGCCATAAGCAGATGGAGTACATCTACAAATTCAACATCATCTTCGATTACATTGATAAGAACTTCACGGAGGACATCTCGCTCGAGGATATCGCCCGCGTAGCAGGTTTCAGCAAATTCCACTTCTCGCGTCTGTTTAAGCAGTACACGAACCAGTCGTTCTACGACTACCTGAACCAGCGTAAGGTAAAGGAAGCCGAACGCCTGCTCCTGGACCCGTCCATGACCATCACGGACGTGGCGATCCAGTCCGGCTTCTCGAGCATCTCCACCTTCAACCGTGTCTTCAAAAGCACGAAGAACTGCACTCCCACCGAATTCAAGAACATGTACAACCGCCCCGACGGCGAAAGCTACATCGTGTGAATGTGTCAAGGGGGACGGTTCCTTTTGACACATTTCTTAGTGTTAGACCACGCCCCAGTTTTCCTTAACCGGGAATTCGACCGTTCTCGATCAGTTCATTGCGCTGTGAAAAACATACCGCTCATATCAAAGCCGAAATTGAAGGTACCGCTTCGATTTCGGCCATTTTCTTTATGAAAATGACCTCAACTCGCTCAAAATCGGCCTCGGAGTCCGATTTTGCCCTTCTTTCGGCTTATCCCTCGCGGTGTTTTTCTACAGCTCATTCTCATGCTCGATCACAGTCGAATTCCCCTCAAAAAAGAGGGGCGTGGTCTGCGACATACTGTGAATGTGTCAAATGGAACCGTCCTTGTTTCAGGTCACGGACCTGCAACGGTGACACATCCGAGAGGTTGCGCGAGCGGTTTGGAGGGGTATCACAGCAAGGGAGGCCAAGGTTGATGTAAGGCGGCTTACGCCGCTTACATCGGCCATTTAATATTTTGAATATCGTCATATAGCTGGCAGACAGTGTATACGTCGTAAATGCACCTATGCCTCGCCGCATTATTACGCCCCACAGACTTATTAACCGCTCATAGGGCGTAAATATGTCTCTGGCACGACTCATTATCCCGCCCTGTAGCCTGTCAAACTCCTATAAAGCGTAAAAATGTCTCTAGCTCAACCACTTATTACGACCTGTAGCCCGTCAAACTCCTATAGAGCGTAAAAATGTCTCTAGCTCAACCACTTATTACGACCTGTAGCCTGTCGAGCCCCTATATGGCGTAAATGTGCCTCTATCCCGGCCCATTATTTCGACCTACAGGCTATCGACAACTCACGCGGCGTAAACGTGTTTCTACCTCGGCCCATGTTCACGACCTACAGCCAGTCGACAGCATATATGTCGTAAGTTTCATTTCCCGTGTGACGTGTATCATGTCTGAGCAAGGTCCAAACTACCGAACAGCCAAAAACCAACTCAAACTTACCACCGGGCCGTTGGGACGGCGTAAGCCGGCTTACAACGGCCTTGATCACCCTGTATCACCTTCTCGCTCTGATCCTGTGCCGGGCAGTGTGTCAATGGGGACGGTTCCTTTTGACACATTCACAGTCTTCGGCTGGCTTCTGGCCTAGGGATTGCGTGATATCCACCTGCGACCGGGCATTGGAGCGAACGGATGAAAAACGCCGTGAGGGCCGAGTCGGATGAGGGGAGAAAAGCGATTTCCGAGATCGCTTTTCGCGCGAGCTGAGGGCGTTTTCATCAAGAAAACGGCCTCTGTCGAAGCGGGCCCCCTCAAATCCGATCTCGGTCAACGCGGCAATGTTTTTTCACCGTGAAGTGACCTGGTCGGGAACAGGCGGATATCACGCACAATTCCCGGCCAGAAGCCTTACACAATATGATGATGTGTCAAATGGAACCGTCCTTGTTGCAGGTCACAGACCTGCAACGGTGACACATTTAAGGCCGAAGCAGGCGGGCGCCTGTCCGGTGAGCTGCGCGCTGCGGCTGTCGGGCTGGCTGTCGCCGACGAAAAGCTTGTAAGCTCCTTTGTTGAGCACGAGCTGGCCGTCTTTATTATACAGGGCAAATGCTTCCGCCGGGATATCCATCGTAACGGTCTTACGCTCTCCGGCCGCGATCGGCACCTTCTTGATGCCCTTCAGCTGGCAGTTCGGCGTTGTCTCGTCGCCGTCCAAATACTTCACATATGCCTGCAACGTATAGTTGGTGTCATAATTGCCCGTGTTTTCGATCTCGGCTGTTACCAGGACAGACTCACCCGGCACGATCTCGTTCGTGGAAACCGACGCAGAACACGTCAATTTCGTATAGGACAGGCCGTAGCCGAACGGGTACAGCGCCTCGTTCTTCATATAACGATAGGTGCGTCCCTTCATGTTGTAATCGGTAAATGCGGGCAATTCTTCCGTCGTGCGGTAAAATGTGATGGGCAGTTTGCCTTCCGGGCATGCTTCGCCGAAGAGGATCTTCGCGATCGCCTTACCGCCCTGCGCACCGGGATACCAGCCCTGCAGGATCGCGGGAATGTTTTCGTCCGCATAAGTCACAGCGAGCGCACTGCCGGACAGAAGCACGAGTACGACCGGCTTGCCGGACGCAACGATGAGCTTCAGAACATCTTCCTGGATGCCGGGCAGGTTGAGGTTCGGCTTATCGCCGCTCGCGAATTGATTACCCTGGTCGCCTTCCTCACCCTCAAGGCCTGCATCGAGGCCCATGCACGCAATGATCACGTCACTTTCTTCACATACTGCCTGCACCTCCGCCATACGATCGGGGCCGGCAGCGAGATTTTGCACCTTCTCCTTACACAAGTGGCAGCCCTCGGAGTAGCGAACACGGATGTCATCGCCCACGTAGTCCTGGATACCTTCGAGGATCGTGATATAACGGGATGCTGTGCCCTCGTAGTTTCCGACCAATGCTTTACGGTTGTCGGCATTCGGGCCGATCACACCGATGGTGCGGATCGCATCCTTTTTAAGCGGAAGTATGTTATTTTCATTCTTCAAAAGAACGACGCACTTCTCAGCCGCCTTCAGGTTCAGCTCACGGTTTGCCTTAGAGTCGACCTGATCATAGCCGATGGAAGCATAAGGAACCTGATCCTCCGGATCGAAAAGTCCGAGTTTCATGCGCGTAGTCAGCAGGCGGGTAACGGCTGTACTTAAGGTCTCCTCCGTCACGAGACCTTCCTTCACGGCCTCCAGAAGGTTCACATAGATATGACCGCAGTTCAGATCACAGCCGCGGTTCATCGCAAGCGCAACCGACTCGACCGCATTTGCCGTAACCTTATGATGTTCATGGAAGTCACGGATAGCCCAACAGTCACTGGTAACGTGGCCCTCGAACTTCCATTCGCCGCGCAGAATGTCCACCAGCAAACGCTCACTACCGCAGCACGGCTCCCCGTTGGTACGATTGTAAGCACCCATAACGACTTCAACGTCCGCTTCCTCAACGAGCGTCTTAAACGCCGGAAGGTAGGTCTCGCGCAGATCCTGTTCGCTGCACTCTGCGTTGAAACTGTGGCGAATATCCTCCGGGCCGGAGTGCACCGCGAAATGCTTCGCGCATGCCGCTGCTTTCAGATACTTCTCATCGCGCCCCTGGATACCATGTACGAAACCGGTGCCGAGTCGGGACGAAAGGTACGGGTCCTCTCCCAACGTCTCATGGCCACGGCCCCACCTGGGATCACGGAAAATGTTGACATTCGGCGACCAGAAGGTAAGCCCTTTATAGATGTCGCGGTCACCATGCTCGCTCTGCATCTTATTTTTTCCGCGTCCTTCCGTCGAGATCGTGTCAGCGACCTGCTCTAAGAACGCCTCGTCAAATGTTGCCGCAAGACCGATGGCCTGCGGGAACACTGTAGCAACACCGGCTCTTGCAACGCCGTGCAATGCTTCATTCCAATAGTTGTAAGCCGGGATACCGAGCCGATCGATCGCCGCTGCCCAGTGCAATGTCTGGAACACCTTTTCTTCCAGTGTCATCTGTGCTACCAGTTCTCTCGCCCGTTTCTCAAAAGTGTCATTTGCCACCTTATTTTTCATTTGTAAAACCTCCTCTTTTTTGATCCCTGTGCCTTCGAAAGGATCGAATTCCGGCACATTATCGATCCTATACTCTATTTTCTCCGCCATTTCAGAACAGTTATATTCTTAGTCAAAAAATGATAAATTTTTAAAAAAGAGACCTTCTCTCTTTATCGGAGAGAAGGCCTCCCTGTTAATGCTTTACAGCATTATTGAGTCCTGTATATTACAGGTTGTTAGTCCATTACTTAGCCTGAAGTGCATCAAGAGCAGCATTCTGATCAGCGATAACCTGATCCCATGCACCCTTCTTCTGCTCAACAGCTTCTGCAGGTGTAAGAGTCTTACCAGCGATAGCCCAAATGAAACCATCACCAAGTGTGTCACTAAGACCGGATACGAAGGAATCCATACGGTTCTTGATGTTCTTACCTCTCTTCATCATCTGAAGAGTCTCATCAACAGCTCTCTTATCTACATACTGGCTGTAGTAAGCTTCTTTCCAAGCATCGCCATCTTCATAACCCGGAACCGGATCTGTGAACAGGTCGTATGCAAGAGCGATTTCGTTAGCTTCGTCATTGCTGTAAGAAGAAGGAATAAACAGAACGTTTTCCTTATCGTAGCAAAGGATCTCCTGTCCATCCGGGCAAGGGAAGCATACGAAGCCCCACTCATCAGTCAGAGTATTTCTGAACTCAGACTTAGCATATTCCTCGGTTACACGCATAGCAGCTTCACCCTTTGCGAAGCAAGCCTTGAAGTAATCCCATGAGGAATCAGCAGGCGCGGGCTCAGCGTAGTTCTGCCACATGTCGTTAGCCCATGTAAGAGCATCCAGGAACTTCTGGCTGGTCATCTCGTTTACGAAATGTCCGTCCTTATCCTTAGATACGAACTGTGCACCTGAAGAGTAGATAGCGATTGCGAAGTAGTCACTGTTGAAGTTAACCATACCCCAAGTATCGATCTCACCGTCGCCGTCCTTATCTCTTGTACAAGCCTTCAGAACTTCTTCGAACTTAGACCATGTCCACTTGCCTTCCTTCTGGAAATCATAGAGATCGTCAGCGCCGTAACCAGCTTCCTGAAGGAGTCTCTTGTTGAAGAAGATACCGCCACGAGGCTCGTGGTCTACTGCCATACCATAAACATGACCAGCGAATGTTACTGCTTCGAGAACACCCTGGTTCCACTTCTCTTCCTTGAAATCAAGATAGCTAAGAGTATCAAGCGGAGCGAACATCTTGTTGTTCATAAGACCTGCTACCCAACCTGCATCCAATACGCAGATCTGGCCGATAGGCTCGCCTGCTGTAATGGAAGATGAAAGCTGAGTGGTGTAGCTCTCGCCCCAACCACCGATGTTATCGGTGTGGATCTTGAAGTTCAATCCAGTCTGGATATCATCACGATAAGCATAAAGATCTTCCTCGTACTGGTTAGCCGGCTCACCGGGTTCGGTCTCCCACCAGTTAACGATTCTTACGTCACGGCCCTTAAGGTCAACGCCAGCTTCCTTATACTTCTCAAGCTTAGACTTGGGAGCAGGAGCTTCTGTTGTTTTAGCTTCGGTGGGCTTGTCATCAGCCTTTGTGGTGTCAGCAGGCTTGCTGTCAGCTGCAGTTGTGTTCTGCGCCTGCGTCTCCTTAGCTGCGGTGGTCTCTTTGCTATCGGAGGAACATCCTGCAAGTGCAGTCAGAACCATAGCCGATGACAAAGCGAGTGCTGTTGCTTTTTGAAACTTTCTCATAGTTTACCTCCTAATATTTATTGCTTAACCCCTAATGGGATGTTGCACAAAATAAAATGTGTTACCTCTTACATCTTAATACCGGTCTGGCTCAAGCTTTCTACAAAGCCTTTCTGAGCGAACAGGTACAGAATAAGCAGAGGTGCGATGGTGATCAACATACCGGTTGCAGTCATCATCTGACCGTAAGCAGTCGTAGCCGGTGTGTTTGTACGAACATCCATCAATTTCTCCGGGATACTTCCCAGGTTATCGGTAAGAAGTGTGATCTTACGGAAGAACAAAGTGCTGTAGAAGTTATCCGTCCACTGCCATACCAGGGAGAACAGGAAAACGGATGTAAGCATCGGTCTTGCATCGGGAAGCATGATCTGGATAAATGTACGGATCTTACCGCAACCGTCTACGTAAGCAGCTTCCTCAAGTTCCTTCGGAACTCCGCGGAAGTACTGACGAAGCATGAAGATGTAAAGGCCGCTACGAAGTGCCATACCGGTTGCCGCAAGCATGAAGTAAGCGACACCGTTACCGATCAGGCTGACCTGAGTGATGCTCTTTCCGGTGATCATCTTGAAGATGCCGAAGAAATCAACGAAATCAAAGAACTGGAAGTGCAGATACAATGAGCTCATGATGGTCTGCGGCGGAACGATGATGGTAAGCATAACACACGCAAAGAGGACATTCCTAAACGGGAACTTATATCTTGCGAAACCATAACCGATCATCGTGCAAGAGATGATCTGCAGTAACGAGGAGAGCAATGAAACCCACAATGTATTGATCAATGCAGTTTGATACTTGATCAGGCCGGCAACCTTCGTGTAATTCGCCGTCGTAAAATGACGGGGAATCGATATGATGGTTGAGTCGTACAGATCCCGCTCTTCCATGAAGCTGACAGAGAGTTTGTTAAGAAGTGGCTGAACGATCAGGAAGCAAAGTCCGAATAACAGCACAGCTCGGAATATGCTGATGGACCATTTACGGATGCTCTTGCGGAGCAGATAACCATGTGATAACCGGTTTCTCTCCCAATAGGACATCTGTGTTCCTAATTTGATTTGTTTCTCTTTACTCATAATAGTATACCCACTTTGATATGATAAATGTTACCAGGCCGACGATGACAGCGATACATGCAAAATATAACCATGCCATAGAGGATGTCAGGCCATAATCCATTTTCTGAAGCATCGTTGCTTTAACCTGAGACATGACGACGTTGTCCGAGCGCGTACAAAAGTCGATGATCGAGTAAACTACATTTACAATGATTAATGAGCTTGTCATAGGGAAGGTAATCTTCCAAAAGCTCTCCCATCCGGTACAACCTTCCATTTTGGAAGCTTCATACATGCTGGCCGGAATGGTCTGCAGTCCGGAGAGGAAGATAATGATCTGAATACCGGATGCGATCGCGATATCGTAAACACTGTTAACGAGATCGAAGATGGTCTGCATCAAATCACTCATCTGACTGTTACCGGATGCAAGAATGTCTTCCAAAACACCGGTTACACGAGAAGCAGCATTGTTAGACTCTTTAATGAGAGTTGAAATGCCATTCAAAAGGGAGTTGTTTGTATCCAGGTTCAACAGGATACCGGAAGAAAGAATAACCGGTAAGAAGAACACTGCTCTTACAAATGCTCTACCCTTAAATTCCTGATTTAACAGGAACGCTACGAAGTAACTGAAGATCAAGACCGCAATGATCTGCAATCCCATGTTACCAAGAGACTCTAAAAGCTGACGCTTATATATCGGGTCTGCATTCAAAATATAATCGAAGTTCTTTAATCCGACCCACTCTTTGACATAACTGTGGTTCGGGATATCGATCGTTACATTACTGAATGCCATCTGTAACGTCTCGAACATCGGGACCAGCATAAATGCGATGAAACCAATCGTAAATGGAAGCGTCCAGAGGATACCCGCGATCGCGTTACGCTTTGCCATGGTACTTCCGCGCCGTTTTGCCTTTGGCACGTTCACAACCTGAGTGATCTCAGGCGTAGCATTGTTTTCCGCCATCTTTAGTTACCTCCTTTCGTTACTTTGTAGCTGTTCGCAGGAACTGTGATACCGTCAACCGTCTCGTTATATGAATGATAGTTTACGTATACACGGGTTCCGTCTTCATACTCAATGTAATTTACGCCTTCCTTAACGATCTTATGATCTACGATATACTGATTATATGTAGAACCGAGTTCGATCTGGAACTTACGATACAGCTCAGCTGCTTCCTTCTTCCACTTGCTGTAATCCGCTCCGTAATACTTCGTAAAATACGTTTCCTGAAGCGTTACCGTGGACTCGTCCATGAATACGAAATAAAGACCGCATCCATTCTCGATGGAAGCAAGGAGATTATTGGAATAATCCGAAGCAAGGTTGATCGCCTTACCCATGATCTGCTTGGTGCCATGGAATACCATTCCGTAGAAAGGTATCTGGTGATCCAAAATACTCATATTCTGGCTCTGAACCGGAATATTAACTAAAACATTTGCATATACGGAAGGCATGAAGTTACCGCCGTCAACCAGGACCTTCGAACCACCGTCAACCATTTCCTTGATCTTTTCGGCCTGCATATTCAGCGTCGCATGACGAGATACCGGATGCTTAACGTTGTAATCCGCACCCAACTTGTTACCTACACTTCCGAAAGAGTAATTTTCGGTACCGATCTTGCCGGCATACTCACGGATGTTCTCCATCATCTCCACGGTAACAGTGGGTCTAGCAAGCCAGTAATAATCTCTGTCTTTCAACTGACCGAACCATACCGGTGAGAAATCATAAAGCTTAACATACTCACGGTTTACAAGTTTAGCGGTATCGCTGTTCCTGCTGTATCCGTCGAACATCTTATTTCCGTAAACGAACTGAACTTCACCATCCAGATAGATGTCAAAGCCCTTCTCCTGGGCAGTGGATACAACCTTCTTCAGGCTGCTCTTTCCGCCCAGTGCGCCGATCAGCCGGATCTCTGTCGCAGCGGAGTTCAAAACACCTCCGTTGAACCATCCGAGATAACGCACATTAATGTCTTTCCACTTATTCTCATCTGCCATATCTGCGATAAGTGCAGCGGCTTCTTTATAAGTGGTCAAAGCCTGAGGAGTATTGGTAGGAATACCTGCGATCTGCTTCAGAATCTCGATGGATCCGAGAATGTCGACCGTCATAGGTACAGTCGAGTCCTCAAGTTTCTTCATGTACTCAGGATACTTCTCCTGCAGGTAACCACGATAGGTCTTCGCCATCTCAACATAACCATCATTATCGCAGAAGATATAACGCTGACGAAGCACTTCATCCTGAGGAAGCTGTTCCTCGTACATAAACATGTTACCGCTTACCTTACCCTGTACATCGAGTTTCTCACTATGACAGATCTGGTAACTCGAGCATACATAGTTTCTGGTGTTGGTAATACGGCCTGCAATATCAGCTTCGATCGCTGCATAAGCAGCGCCCTCTTCTAATGCGCATATGAACGAACTTCCGTTATTGCTGATGCCGAACACCGGCAAATGACACTGGTTATCGTTTACGACGGAAGTACGAGTCTGTGCTACGTCCCAACCATACATATTGGAATAATACAGGATCTGCTGTGTCTTGTTGTTGTTGAAATCGATCAACGAACCCGGACCATCCGGAACGAACAGATAACCTTCATCCTTCGAAGAACCGCATCCGAAATAAGGAAGGATCTTCAAACGTGTGATTGGGTTATCCAACGGATAGCGAAGTCCATCCATCGGAACTTCTGCTACAAGTGTGTCGCCATCGAGCGTGTACTTAATAGTTACATTGAAGACCGGCTTATCGCCGCTGTCAACGGAGATGTTATACTCTGCAGCCTGCTCTCTGTATTTTTCCTCGGTAAATCCAAGTTCCTTGAGCAAGTCTTCAACTTCCTGCAGCATATAATTCGGCTGACCTTCACGAAGGATATAAAGCTTCTCTTCTGCCAGTTTTGGATATTTCGTCAAAAGCTCTTCTTTGTTGTCATTTTTCTGCAGTTTATTGATATCGTAGAGACGATATATATTCTTAACCGCACGCTTATCCTTCGCAGAAAGCTGGTCTAAATACACATTCATCTCTTCCTCGTTTGCTACAACAGGGATAAAGAATGTTTTTGCCAGCTCACCGATCGTATAATGAACGGTAATCGAATTACTATCGTGTTCAATCTCATAGTAGTGATTATCAACACTGTGCTTCTGCGTATTGTAAGGCTTTGTGTCACCCTGAATGGAACTGAACTCCATTACTACCATAGATGCCATGGTCTTTTTGAAGTCCGCGGTAGCTACAGGATCACTGTCCGGATCAACGGCACATGAATGCCATGTTTTGCCTGTGCTTTTATCTAAGATATCAAACGCAGTTGTGGCCGGATCGAATGTCATTTCCAGATATTCATTGGAGATCACGATCGGCTCTTCTTTCTCGCCTTCACCCGGGCCAATATGTTCATACATAATACGCTCAAGCTCCGGTTTGCTGTTCTCACAAGCCGTGACTCCAAACATCATCGTCGCGGAAAGCAACAACACACCCGCGGTCTTGATGAATTTTTTCATTGGATCAAGTCCTCCTTTCTCACAATCTACGTCTTTAATAGAACCGGAACTGAATTTCCTGATATACGGAAACAAAGTACGCGATACCATCACTGATCAAGCTGAAGAATACAACCAGGATGAATACGATAACTGCCATTCCGATGATCGTCAGGATACTGGAGAAAACCGTTTTGGACAATGAATAGTCGTGGATCATCATCATTGCGGCTAAAACCAGAGCAACAAACCAAATCATTCCCAGTGTATCGAAGAAAGTATAGAACGTGATCTCTTCGATCGTGAGGAAGTTACTGAGGATCATGATCGGATATCCGATAATGATCATAGGAGTCAGCGCGTAAGCGGTTCCCATGTATACTTCCTTCAGTCGTCCTTTACCATCCATGAGAGTGGTGAAGCCCCAGTTGGATACACACCACAGAAGGATGGGCGCGATTACGGACGCGATCTCGACCCACATGTTGATTCGGTTCAAATTGATGTTTCTTACCAGGAAGCTGGTAAACTGCAACTTCAGGATGTTCAGCACAAGAAACAGGAAAACCAAAAAGTTTGCTGCGCCTACAGATCCTCTCTTTTCATGAGTCAGATCCCAGAAGCCGTCAAAAGGATGAAAGATAACATATAAGGAATACTTAAGCGTTTTGCCGAAATGACTCAGCCATTCTTTGCTGATAAACGACGAAAGCTTGATTTTCTTTAATCGCATTCTCTAACCTCCTTTTGAATTTTACGTACTTTCTTGATCAGCCAAACACCGATCAAAAGAACGATCAATGCCTTAACAAAATCACCGATATGATCTTCGATCTGCTCTTTGCGGTACTGCTCAAATGCCTTCGAGTAGTTTCTGCGGTCACGCTTCGCCTTGAAATATTCCATAGCCTCGGAGTATTTATCCTGACGAAGAAGTGCACGACCTACACCGATGTAAGCCAGATCGTAGTTACCATTCAAACGAAGTACATCGTTCCAATACTCAGCGGACTTATCGTAATCCGCATTCTGATACTCACGAAGTGCATTATTGATCAATTTACCGAAATCAGTAAGCTCAAATACCGTGATGTTGGAATACTGACCATCAAGTACAAATATGTTGTTGTCCATACGATCGATCGCTACCGGCTTACGGAAATATCCGAGACGGTTACCAATGCCGCCGAACGCATACAGCAGGTTACCCTGGAAGTCATATGCAAAGACACGGCCACGGGTCTGGTCGATACAGCAGTAGGAGTTGTTATCGAAAGTAACAACATCGTAAAATCTGGAAGGACCATTGTAACCGCCGGCATTGTCCCATTTCAGGTCACCGCAAGGCGGGTTGTTACCGTTACGAACCAGAATATCCGAACCAGTACTATTCAAACGGCGAACAGGATTTGAAGTAAGGTAGTCGTTATCATCATAAACGGACATCGTTACGTACATAAATCCTTCACTGTCGAGAGCAATGTTATTATACTCAGTAGGCACGAACTTAGGCTGTGCTTCGATCTGCTTCTCTGTCATAAAGAAACGCCAGATGTAGTCAACCATATTAAATTTTACGGGGCTTGCACCGACATACTGTGTAAATTTACCGCTCGTATCAAACTCCAGCAGACCTTTATTGATCTTCTCGGCCTGTACATAGATACGGCCCGCCGTATCCATGATAACTTTCTGCGGCTGGAAAACTCTGGCATCTGTCGGATCGTTAAACGGTGTTACGTCAGGTGTTGTCATCATCTTAACCAGATTACAGTCTTTGTCGACATGCAGAACACGTTCGTTACCATAGTCGGAGATGATCATGTCAAAGTCTTTTGTAACGTAGATATCGTACGGTTTGTTCAAAGTCAGGCTTTCGCCTTCTTTATCTTTAAACTCTTTGATCTCGCGAACGCCCTTGTATTCCTTACCGTCGAAAGCGATCTCAACGATACGGTTGTTACCGGTATCGCAAACGAAGATGTGGTTTTCGCGAATGAACTGGCCTTGCGGCTCCGAGAAGTTCTTCGCTGTCACCTTACCATCTGCGTCTTCAAACTCAAACATATCACCGCTGATTTGCTTGGTTGCTCGATATGCATCCGGGGAGTTTTGTACATCGCCCCAGATATCATATGTGTAACTGTAGGTCGTGGATGCATCATCTGCATATACTGTGTCAGTCGGGAACGAAAAGATACCGCTCACCGCGATCGCAGTAGCTGCGAGAAGAGAACCAAATTTCTTTATTTTTCTCATTCTCTGCACCCCCTTTAGTCTTTAATACCGGAACTTGCCATTGTTTCGATGATGTTACTCTGTGTCAAAATGAAGGCAAGGATCGGAACGAGCATCATTATTACTGTTGCAGCATTACCTGCACCCTGTCTGGCAACACCGCCGGCCGTGATCTGACCGAGTGCGGCAGGAAGACCTTTCAGTTCCTCGGCGTAGATGAATGCGCCGCCGCCGTTATTCCAAAGTGCCTGAATGGAGAAGATCATAGCTGTCAGCCATGCCGGACGAATGATCGGCATAACGATACGCCAGTAGATGCGCCACTCTTTCGCACCATCGATCTTCGCTGCTTCGATCAATGTATCCGGAACGGTATCCATGAACTGCTTAATAAGGAAGAAGCCGATGGAGGAACCCCAAGCCGGGATGATGATCGCAAGAGGAGTATCGATCATGTGAAGCTTACTGAGGATAATGAAGTTCGGGATGGCAGTTACGTATGTAGAGAACATAAGGGTCGTAACAACCAGGTTGAACAGAAATCTGCTTCCGGGGAAGCGGTACTTAGACAATGCATATGCGCCCATGGAGGCGAACAGGATATGTCCGACTGTACCTAAAAGTGTCATAAATACCGTATTGAAGATGTATCTGGAAAACGGTACCCAGGACTGACCCATCAAAAGGAACAGGTCAGAGAAGTTATCCATCGTAGGGTTCTGTACGAACAACTTCGGCGGATACATGAAGATCTCATTCAACGGTTTCAATGAGTTGTTGATCGCATAGATCAACGGAAATACGAAGAATGCACCGAAGAGGATCAGGACGAAGTATACGAATATATCGCCGCCGATGGAACGGTTGGGCTTACGCCCTTCACGAATTCGTCCCTTTCTGACTTTTGTTTTAGCAGTAGCCATAATTCACGATCCTCCTTCCTACTGTCCGACTCTGCGGAGCAGAGACTGTACAGCTTTATTACATAAGAACATCGACAGGAACAGGATCGTAGCGATCGCGGATGCATAACCCATCTCAAATCGAAGTGTACCATAGTCCACCAGGTGGTTAACCGCGGTATGTACAGCGTAGTCGGTACTGGGCATACCACAGAGCTGCTGGGTAACATCGCCGACACCGAAGGACTGTGTGATCGCCATAACGGCACCGAACATCAACATGCCCTTCATGTTCGGAAGAGTGATGAACCAAAGCTCCTGCCAACGGTTTTTGATACCGTCAACATAACCTGCTTCGTACTGAGCTGCATCGACTGTATTCAGACCTGCAACGAATGAGAGGAAGCCGGCACCGAGGGACATCCAAAGTACTACAATGATGACTACAGGCATCATGTAACGGGTATCGGTAAGCCAAAGTACCGGACCGCTCATGATACCGGTCTCAACCAGTATGGCATTCAAGTAACCCTTGCTATCACCACTGAAGATGAGGGACCAGATGATGAATGCACCACCGGCGATCGAAGGCGCGTAGAATACCAAAACGGCAATCGCGCGAACATATCTCGGGAGCTCATGGATGAACCATGCAAACATGAAGGATGCGAGATATCCGACAGGTCCCGTGATAACTGCAAGCAGGAAAGTATTCTTAACCGCAGTCAAGAAAATATCATCCGCAAGCAGCAAGTTGATGTAGTTGGTCAATCCGTGGAAACGAGGAGCTTCGAATACGTTATAGTATGTGAAACTCAGAACCAAGGATACAACGACCGGTGCTACGGTAAATAATGTGAATACCGTGAAATAAGGAAGCAGGAAGAGATACAATGTTTTGTGTTTCTTGGCATCTTTCACTGTCCATTTCAGCTGATTTAACTTCTTTTTCTTATAGCCAGCGAAACTCATTTATTTACCTCCTTCTCTTCCGGTATCAAGTCCGAATTCTTTACGTTTCTTCGCGATCTCATCATTGATATCGCGAGTATAATCAAGCAATGTCTCACGTGCGTCGTCATTTCTGTTTACAACCGCACGAACGGCATTGGTGATGTGACGGGATGTGTAATATCCGCCGGGTACTTCAGGGTTACACTTAACCCACTTCCACTGAGCCATGAGGGTATCACGGTCTTCGCTCTTCCATCCGAGCTTAGGGAATGCGGTCTTGTTTGCCGTCGCATAACGAGCGGCATCACCCATAACTGCCTCGAGTTCACGACCGAAGCGCACCTGCGTATCGGGATCTGCCCACCATTTCAGGAACTTCCATGCCCTGTCGGGATCCTTAACGCTGGAAAGCATCATAGAGCACTGTCCCCAACAACCGGTCGAGTGGTCAACTGTATCGTTCTCCTGACGGGTACCGGGTACCAGTCCGAACTTCCACAGACCACGGATCTCGGGTGCGAATACCGCCAACGTGTTGTATGTATTGTAGTCTGCCATACCGAGCGGGATCTCACCGGAACGGAAACGGTTCGCGAAGTCGTAGCTTCTCGGTGTCTTATAGTGAGTGAAGAACTTGGTGTACATTTCAAATGCTTCAACCGCCTTCTGCTCATCCAAAAGAACTTTCGTATGCTTATCATCATACAGAACGCCGCCGTGCTGATACAGCATAGCGAAGAACGAAGAAAGGTCGGGGTTCATCACGCCGCCGATCATACGCTCAACGGACGGGATCGCTACATTCAGGTTCTTACTCTGGATCGCGGGGAGCATAGCGATGAGCTCGTCCCAGGTGTCCGGAGCTTTCAGTTTGAGTTCTTCCATAACGTCTGTACGGTAGAACATAACGTTATAGTACTGTGTCTCGGGGATTGCGTACAATCCGGGATGGATGGTTCCATCTTCATCTTCCGTATCATATCTATAAGGAAGAAGTGCACTCTCGTAATAGTGCTGCGTTACTTCCTCGAGATCCGGGAAGTTCGCCAGGTTGTATGCCGCGCCACGGATCGCGTAGTTGACGGGATCGCCCTGTCCGGTGGTAAGAACGATATCCGGACCATTACCAGCAACTACCGCAGGCATCAGAGCCGCAGCGGTAACGAGTTTCAGGTTAACGGCTATACGAGTATTCGGTGTGAAGTCTTCATCGATCAGGCTCTTCAGAACCTGGCTCTGGTCACGACCGGTCAGAATCCATACATTGATGGGGTCTTCGTTTTTATCGTAGGTATTACCAAGTGAGTTATAGTCGATGGTGAAGGAAGCCGCAAAGCTGCGGAGCTCATGCATAGCGCCCGAAATGAAGCTGCTCTTAACCTTCGGGAGTTCAGCATTTACCGGAGTGATGTAGATTGCATCGACATCGAGCTGCTGCTCAGAGAGTGTCAGGATATCGGTACCGAGCTGAGCTACGCTCTCCTTGAAGCCTGCCAGGCCCTTCGTGATACGGGACGGCTTCTTCGCGAAACGCTCCAGGGTGATCGCGAGGTTCTCGGTAGAAGCAACCTGGGTTCCTTTTTCGCCGGAATACTTAACCAGATCATCAACGGTCTTATAAAGGATCTTGTACTCAAGTTCCATGTCCTTGATCACTTCGGGGAACTCTTTTGCGATGCCGTAGTCACGATAAACGTCAGGCTCGGTACCGGTGAGTACGATGATCTTACGATAGTCTTGGTTCATGCGGGCTACGCTCGAATCCATGCTCTTAAGGATCTCGCCGAGTTCGCCGAGTGTTACCTCAAGGCGGATGGTGTGCTTACCCTTTGTAAGAGCAAACTTATAAGGGTTGCCATCTGCGTCGGCGATGGTCTTCATGGTCCAGTCAGAGGAGTACGGGAAAGCAACAACAGATGCTTCTTCGAAAGGTACCTCTCCATCGATCATGACCTTACGGTTGGATACGTAACCACGGTTATAGTACTGACGACCCTTGATCGTGATCTCGTAGTAACCATCCTGAGGCACTTCGAATTCCCATTCGATCCAGTCGCCTGCTACACGCCACTGCGTGCCGCCGATCATGTTGAATACGGTCTTGGTAATGCTATACGGCTCCGTGTTCGGAGACGCGTGATCATATGTGCGATACAGAGAAGGAGTGGAACGATACTGTGCATCCTCGCCCTGAATCACAGGGATCTCACCGGAAGGTGAATCCGTGAATTTGGATGAAGGATTCTCAGCAAGGTATTCCTGGTATGTGGGAGTCTTCTCCAACGGGCGAAGTTCGAACTTGCGGATAGCCATTGTTTCATTCGTGGCTTTAATGCGGATCTTGTTCTCACCCTTTGTGAAGTAGAACTCATAAGGATTTGTTTCATAGCCCTGATAGTCATGAAGGCTGATGCTCTCCCAACGAGGAGCCTCGGTCTGAACCGGGCGGATCTCGTTGCCGCGGTTATCGGTCTTCACCTCATCGCGGTCTTTCCAGATACGGGTAAATGTGAAAGCGTCACATCCGCGGAACGGAAGTTCATACTGGCCCGTCTCTGTGTTGTAGATATACAGGGCACGCTCGGGGTCAACGCCACGGGTCTCGTACTTGCCTTTGTCTTCTTCACGGGCGCCGAGAGGGAAGTACTCCACATAAATGGTGTAAAAACCTTCTTCGGGCACGTCAATAGCGAGGTCGAACGAGCCTCCGTCTTTCGACACCAGAGACTTGTAACCATCGATCGTGTCGAGTACGGCGCCATCGTCGCTCTCGAACTTCGTTAAGTCGACGCTGACAACAGAAGTGCCGGCCTTCTTACCCGCAAGTTTGTATCTGTAGATAGAGTAAGTGTCCGTGCGCTTTGTCGTGTTTTCCGCCGCTTCTTTTGCAGCTTCTGCGCTCAGTCTCGCAATTTCAGCCTCAACGTCCAGACCCGCATACTTTTTTTCGTAGTTGGGAATGCTCTTCGGCCATGCCAAATAGACGATGACTGCAATAATCACCACGCCGACGATCGCCCATTTGATCAACTGCTTTTGCTTTCTGTTTCTCATAAAAAGCTCCTCTCTGTATATCATTTCAATGGAAAAGAGTACTTTGACTTTTGTAAACATACCGTGCAAAGAATCCGGCGCGAGAAGGCGCCGCCACGTAGATTCCGTCATGCATACAAAAACCCGCCTATAGCCTTTGTGCTAACCGCACAAAAATCAGGCGATACTCTCCACATATTTATGTAATAATTCTACAACAAACCCACTTTATCCGCATTACTAATATTGCGTGCTTCTGCCCAAATATTGCTTAGCATCTCCTTTAGAAATAAGAGGTTTTTCTTATTTTCGTGAAGAAAACTCATATTTTCGACTTGGTTTTCCCCGATAGCCCGCATTTTCCCGTTCTTGTTGGGCAATATACACAAAAAGAGAAGACTTATTCTCGATCTTTTTTGTAATAATCCTATGGATTTAGGGGGAAATCCAATTCGTTTGTAATTAGTATAGCATTCCTTGCATCCAAAATCAAGTGTTTCTAACAACTTTACTGAAATAATCGGCTGCAATTTGTGTAAATTGCCTAATAAAGCGGTGATAACCCGTGTTGTTTGTCACCCCTCCCGCGTTCATTCAAGGATAAAATAACAAAAACCGGCGCCGGGGTTTCCCCGGTACCGGTTTTTCGGATCATTCCCGGGATCTTACATCCCGGATAAATATGTAGGATCACTTGCGTGAGCTGGCGCTCATCTCAAGTAATTTCTCCTTCATCTGGTTCTCGATCTTACGAAGCTCGATCTCCGCCGCTGCACGCTTCTCGCGTCCCTCGTTCTGAATGCGCATAACCTCATCCAGCGTATCGATCAGGGACTGGTTCGTGTGCTGCAATGTCTCGATCTCAACGATACCGCGCTCGGATTCCTTAGCGGTCTCGATGGAGGACATTTTCAACATGTCTGCGTTCTTCTTAAGCAACGCATTGGTCATATCCGTAACTTCGCCCTGCGCCTTCGCAGCTTCCATAGAATGGCTCATGCCGAGCGCCAGGACCATCTGGCTCTTCCAAAGCGGGATCGTATTTACCAGTGTAGACTGGATCTTCTCGCTCATTACGGTATCGTTGCTCTGCACAAGACGGATCTGCGGTCCCATCTGAATGGAGATCACACGGGTCAGCTCCAGATCGTAGAGTTTCTTCTCAAAACGGTTGATCAGCGCCGCGTAGTCATTTGCCGCCTGGGCGTCCTCCGGAAGCCCGGTCTTCTTCGCCTTCTCGTTGAGTTCAACGAGTTCTTCGTTCTTCGCACGCTCGAGACGCTTCTTGCCGGCCAGAATGTACATGGTCAGTTCCTTATAGTACGTCTGGTTCGTAGCGTACATGTTATCCAGCATCGCAACGTCGCGAAGCAAGGTCACCTGATGCTTCTCAAGGGAATCGGCAACCTTATTAACGTTCGTCTCGGCCTTCGCATATTTTGCCTTCATGGCCTCGATCTTATTTGCGCTCTTCTTAAACCATGCGCGGATACCCTTCTCGTTCTCCTTAACGTCGAACGATTTCAGCTCGGTAACGAGGTTTGACAGCATGCCGCCGACCTCACCGAGATCCTTCGTGCGCACATTATTCAATGCTGCCTCGGAGAAATCCGCTACTTTCTTCTGCGCACCCGCGCCGTACTGCATGATGGAGTTCGTATCCTTCAGATCGATCTGCTTCGAGAACTGTTCCACCTGCTTAAGCTCCTGCTCGGACAGAACGGAAGCCGTCATATCTTCGACCTCTTCCTCCTGCTTCTGTGCATCCGTCACTAATACCGGCTTCGTTTCCGGCTGGGCGAACGGGGTCAATGTAAGGCTGGGAGCTTCGGGCGCATCCGCCACGATCGTCTCGATCACCTGCTCTGTTGCTTCCTTAACCTGCTCCTGAGGCATCATGTTTTCATCCATATCTTCTCCTATCCGCACGGTCACCACCATGCAATTTCAAATTCTATTTTCTCGGAATTACTTCGAATTCCTTCTCCTTAAGTCCTTCCTGCGCGAACAGCGCGTTCAGCACCGAAATATCGGCTGACGCTTCCACCGCCGCATCCTTAAACAGGTCGTTCAAAAGGTTCTCGAACGCGACATTGATCATGTCGAGCGTATCTTCGATATCTTTCTTCGTGCGGGTGATGTTATCACCCTCCAGCTTCTGATCTTCGAACTCACGGTACGTGTGCACCAGTTTCAAAGTCGTCGGCATGTAGTACTCCATAAACTTTCGGATCTCCGGAAGTTTCTCGGGATGATCTTCGACCACGCGGAAGATACGTTTGCACACATCCTCCAGGTTGTCCAGTTTCTTCGTAACGATTTCACCCGGGATCGCATCGTTTTCATTGCGCAGTTGCAACATGTAGTTGCGCCCCTGCTCCAAAGCCTTTTCGAGTTCCGGCGAGCGGGTCGGCTTCGCTTCCGCCCCATTCGGCGCGGGCAATGCGCCTGCTGTCTGCGACTGCTGTTGCTGGTGCGGAGTCATCAGACCATACGCCTGCATGTATTTCTCGTAACCCTCGTTTGAAAGGAAGATCACCTGGTCGCCCGGCGCGAAATGTCCCTGCGGGAATACGCCGAGTTCGATCATCTGCTTCCAATCCTCGCGGATCACGGCGGGCTCGATGCCCATCGCCGCCGACATCTCGAGGACCGAGACCTGCGGCTGTGTCGCATAGCGTTTTATATACTCGCGAAAACGCGCGTATTGCTTTTTCTTTTTTCTGGAACGATGGAAGAGGAAAACAAACAGTCCGAAGATGCCTAAGGCAAACAGCAGACCGAAAACACCTCCGATTGAAAAATGCGATTGCTCAGCGAATCCAAATTCGTTCCAAACCACATCCGTGTCCATAAGTTCACCGACCATACCGAGTGAAAACAGGCCGGTAATGATCATGAATACCAAAAACGTTACGCCGCGTGCATTATTCTCTTCCTCGCCGGGAAATGCTTCCGCCTTTTTCGTCACGCTTACCCGCACCGGTGCGGGTCGGCTGGTCCGCATGTATGCAGGATATCTCGGATCGTTGATGTGCGTATTCGTCTCCACCAGCGGATACTGTCCGCCACCTGCTCCGCCTGCCCCGCCGAACGCTCCGCGTCCGCGCTGTCCGGGCTGTCCTGCTCGGGCGCCCTGTTGCATCTGCTGGCGCTGTTGAACAGGCTGCATGAAATTCTGCTGTACATTCTGTCCCTGCATGGGAACCATACGTCCCTGCTGCGCCGCCTGCGCCTGATTTATGTAGGCTTGCTGTCCGGTCGGAACCTGTCCCTGCGGTTGCTGTCCCCCGACAGGCTGACCCTGCTGCGGCTGATACTGCACCGACGTAACGCTTCCCGGCTGATAATACACCTCCGGATACTTCGGAGCCGCATCAAACTGCGTCCGCACCTGCTGCGCTGCCTGCGCGACCGAATTCTGCTGGTTCGGCGTGACCGGGCGGCCATGCCCCTGCGAACTCCGGCGGACCTGCGTGTTTTGCTGTTGATTTGTATTAGGAGTCGATCCGATTATCTGGCCGACCATATTATTAATGCTGTTAACCGCCTGCTCTACAGAGCGACGTATTGTGTCGCCCAAGTCATTCGGATTATTCATGTCAGCCATGATAAACTCACCACCTTTGGTTTAAAACAAACTATCTACGGCCGCTTCAAAGCGAATCGACCACACAATGTGATTTTACCATATTTCCCGCCCCATTTCAACGGATAATTTGCTCGATTTCCTTACGGAATTCTTTCAATCTCTTCCTTCGTCACCGGTCCGTTGTTTTTTATATATGCTGCAAGCATATCATAGGAAAACTTCTTTCCCCACGAGATCAGTCCGTGTTTCGCGGCGCGGTCACGCGAGTAACGGTCCCACGGGACGGCCGTCATCCCCGAAAACAGTTCGATCCCGGGATCATATGTAAAATGCGTCACGATATAGTCCATACGATAGTCGTCGAGCGTAAGTTCGCCCGTCTCCGGATCGATGCGCAGACGCAGTTTTGCTATGCCGCCGAGCATCTTCGCCGCCGTGTCCTGGAGGGAAATGAAATTCCCCAGGGAGTAGAAAACCAGCGTTCTGTGCCCGCTCGCACCGGTCACCCATTGTACTTTTTGGACCACATGCGGATGCGTGCCGATCACAACATCCGCCCCCGCGTCAGCCAGGATCAGCGCCATATTGTACTGGTCTTGTGTCGGCTCCATACGCCCCTCAATGCCCCAATGCGGCAGCACGACCACGTAATCGCAGGTCTCTTTAGCCCGCGCGATATCCGCCCGTACGGTCGCTTCATCCAGGAAATTCAACAAGTACGGCTGGCGGCCTAAATTGCCCGAGTTTACACCGTATGTGTAATTCAAAAATGCGATCTTCTTTCCTTTGCATTCGACATAGGGTACGGTATCCCTCTCTTCCTGACTGAGAGCAATGCCTGTCACGAGCACATCGGGGTGCTTATCCTTCCAATACTGCGCCGTGTCGATCAGTCCCTGCCGCCCCATATCGAGCATGTGGTTCGTCGCAAACGATACGACATCAAAGCCCGCCCAGACCATAGCTTCGCTGATCTGCTGTGGAACGTTGAATTTCGGATAAGTCTGAATGCCATAGGCATCTCCTGCCATCGGCGTCTCCTGGTTGATCACGGCGATGTCCGCCTCGGAAATGATCTCCCGCATAGTGCTGTAAACCGGCGTGTAATCATAGGTTCCGTCCTCTTTTATCCCGCTTTGCGACAGGGATCTGTGGTAGAGGTTATCTCCGACTGCGAGGATCGTGATATATTCTTCTTCCGGTTCTGTCGGGGCCTCGGTCTCATCGGCCGAAGCGGTCTCACCAAAGCTTTCGTTCTCGGTAGAGGAAGCACTTTCTGCCGGAGTTTCGGCCGACGGTTCGCTCCTATCGGAGGAAGGCTCCGAAGCCGTGGCCGACGTGGGATCTTCCGCGTCTGAACCGTCCTCCTCCGAGGTTGCATTGCCCGCCACGTCAGAAGCGGAGGTTTCGGGAGCGTCGTCCGGCTCTCCCATAAATCGAGGCAGAATCGCAAAGACGAACAGGCACACAAAAAGAAGGACCACGATCCCACCCGCGGCGATGCGGATGCCGATGCGGCCCTTCCCGGAGCCTTCCTTTCGATCTTTATTCCAGCTCGATATCGTTCCCATTATACTCTATTGACCATATATTCCACAAAACGCGAACAGCGCACAGCCGCCTGGGCCTCAAACGTCGGATAGTCCACGGCCGCACCGCCGTTCGCACGGTCCGAGATCGCGCGCAGGATCACATAAGGCATGTTATTCGCGTACGCCGCCTGGGCGATAGCCGCGCCTTCCATCTCGCAGCAGTCACCGCGGAACAACTCGATCAGGCGCTTCTTCAGATCTGCGTCCGAAACGAAGATATCTCCGCTCACAACGCGTCCGCGCAGGAAGGAAACATCCGCGAAGCCAGGCTCGTTCTTCAGCGCCTCCGCCGTCCGCTCCGCCTGCAGGACCAACATTTTATCCGCGGGAAATGCCAGCACGGGCATGCCGGGGATCTGGCCGGGCACGTATTTCAGCGCCGTCACATCCACATCGTGCTGCAACGCGTCTGTGGAGATCAGGATATCCCCGATGTTCAGCTGCTCGTTCAGCGCACCCGCTACACCTGTATTAATAATATGCGTAACATCAAAATAGTCCGCCAGAACCTGGACGCACATGGCTGCATTGACCTTACCGATGCCGCATTTCACGACGACTACGTCCGCCTGCCCCAGCTTACCACAGGCAAAATCCATGCCTGCATAGCGCTTCGATGTGTAGCCGCCCGCCTGTGCCATATGTTTCTTCAGCGTTGCGACCTCAGCTTCCATAGCGCCGATGATTCCGTATTTCATCTCAATATACTCCCTTCCGCATGCATTTTCCGACTCGAAAACACATATTAGATCCTATGGGAAAATTATAGCAAATATATGGCAAATGTCAAGACGCCGATGCCCCTGCATCAATCCAGCGGCATGTCCTCTTTCGGCATCTTCCGCATCTCAAACCACAGGAACGTGATCGCCATCAAAAATGTCAGCAGATCCGTGATCGGTTGAGCGAACTTGATGCCCTCCAAGCCGAAGAAATGCGGTAGGATCAGTAGCAACGGAATCAGAAAAACGATCTGCTTCGAGAAGGAAAGCAGGGCCCCCTTCGTAGCCTTTCCGATCGCAGGGAAGAACGTCGCGCAGCAGATCTGCACGCCGTTTAAGAAGACGCAGAACAGGAAGGCGCGCATGAAGCGGACGCCATATTCCACGTACATCGGGTCGTCGCCGCCGTCGCCGAACAGAGAAATGAGCGGCTCCGTGAAGATCTCGAACACGAGCCAAAGCGTGGTCGAAATGATGACCGCTGCTGTCATGAAGAGTTTCACCGTATGGCGCACACGCCCGTATTTCTTCGCTCCGTAGTTGTAGCTGCAGATCGGCTGAGCGCCATTGATCAGGCCGATGATGAGGGCTATGAAGATGACGTTGATCTTTGTGACGATGCCCGCCACGGCGATCGGCGTATCCGCGCCGTAGATCGACTGCTCGCCGTAGGTACGAAGCACATTATTCAAGGTGATCTGCACCAGCAGGTTGGACGACTGGAATATAAATGAATTCAGGCCGAGCCTGCAGATCTCAAAGACTTCCGCGAAGTGCGGGATGAAATCCTTCATCGCGAAGCGGACGGACTTAAACCGCGGGAAATATGCGATCAAAATGCAGGCCGACAGGATCTGGCTGATCACGGTCGCCCAGGCTGCGCCGCGGATGCCCCAGCGAAACGCAAAGATAAAGATCGGGTCTAAAATGGTGTTCAGTACCGCGCCGATGACGATCGCCGCCATGGAGTAACGTGGGCTTCGGTCTGCACGCACCAGCGGGTTCGTTCCCGTTGAAAACAGGACGAACGGAATACCGAAGGACGTAATGCCTGCATACTGCTCCGCATAGGGCAGGATGTTAGCGGTCGCGCCGAAGGCGATGAGCATCGGCTTCAGGAAGATGCGCACCAGAACGCAGATGGTCACGCCGCAGATCACGAGCATGCCCGCCGCGGAGCCGGCGATCTTCTTCGCCTTCGCCTCGTTCTTGCGTCCCAACTCCAGGTTGAAGCCCGAAGCCGCGCCGAGGCCCGTCATCAGGCCGATCGCCATGCAGATCGTCGTCAGCGGAAACGAGACGCTCGTCGCTGCATTGCCCAGCCTTCCGGAGTCCTGTCCGATGAAGATCTGATCTACGATATTATAGAGCGCATTGACCACGTTCGCGATGATCGCCGGCACCGCCAGCGACAAAAGCAGCTTACCGAGTGGCCGCGTCCCCAGCGGATTTTCTTTCGGTTGTGTATTGGTTTGCTGTGTATTCATAAACGAGTGGGTACTCCTCAGTTTCTTCTGATCGGTTTACCGGCCGACTGTGCCATCAAAGTCGATCCGCCTTCGAACACTATACCACAAAATCGCAACCACGTCCACGCACACAATGCTTGTTTTTCCTCTTGCTTCATGCTAGTATAACCATAAAGCAAGCATTTTTGCTTTTGCGCCCGTCGGTGCACGTAGTCTTGGTTTTCCAGGACTGAAAAGCAACCAAACCTAAGCTTTTCGCCTGTTTTGGTGGCCGGCGCCTCACTGGACTACAGTCCTCTAGCACTGAAAAGCAACCAAAATCAAGCTTTTCGCCTGCTTTGGTGGCCGGTGCCTCACTGGACTACAGTCCTCTAGCACTGAAAAACAACCAAAATCAAGCTTTTCGCCTACTCTGGTGGCCGGCGCCTCACTGGACTACAGTCCTCTAGCACTGAAAAACAACCAAAATCAAGCTTTTCGCCTGCTTTGGTGGCCGGCGCCTCACTGGACTACAGTCCTCTAGCACTGAAAAACAACCAAAATCAAGCTTTTCGCCTGCTTTGGTGGTCGGCGCCTCACTGGACTACAGTCCTCTAGCACTGAAAAGCAACCAAAATCAAGCTTTTCACCTGCTTTGGTGGCCGGCGCTTCTGGATCACATGACCACTCAAACTAGAAAAGCAACCACCTTCCAAACATAAGGAGTACCCCATGAAGAAAACGATCCTTATCACAGGTGCGTCCCGCGGCATCGGCGCCGCGATCGCCCGCAAGCTGGCGGTCTTCGACGGCTCGCCGTCCCGCCTGATCTTGAATTGTAATACAGACACTGAGGGTCTCGCGACGGTCATCGACGAGATCAACCGCGCGGTGCCGGACTGCCAGATCGTTCCGATGATCTGTGATCTCTCCGATGCCGAAGCGCGCAGCGCGGCCTTCGCCCGCGCAGTCGAGGCCTCCGGCGGCCACACGCCGCACATCCTCATCAACAACGCCGGCATCGCCGACATCGGTCTGCTACAGGACCTGGCTCCCGAACGTCTCATGGCGATCCTCTCGACGAACCTCGCCGCCGCTCTGGACCTCTCACGCCTGTGCATCCCCGGCATGGTGCGCCGGATCCATGATACGGAGGCGCATTGCAAAACGCAGGCCTCCGCTCAAAGTGGGAGCCGAACAGGCAGCCCCGATCCCGGTTTTACACCGCTTTCTGAAGCCAAGCCGACCTGCGCGATTCTGAATATTTCCTCGGTCTGGGGCTCCGTCGGCGCTTCCTGTGAAGTCGCTTACTCCGCGGCAAAAGGCGGCCTGAACGCCATGACCCGCGCCCTCGCTAAGGAGCTCGCGCCCTCTTCCATCCCGGTCAATGCGATCGCCTGCGGTCTGATCGACACGCAGATGAACCGCCTGCTCTCCTCCGAAGAGCTGCAGGATGTCATCGACCAGATCCCGGCGGGACGCATGGCGACCGCGGACGAAGTCGCAGAACTCTCCGCGCTCATCCTGTCCGCCCCGACCTACCTCACCGGCCAGGTCATCGGCTTCGACGGCGGCTGGATCTGAAGCCACTAATACAGATATAATAGCGAACTATACAAACCGGCCATAACCGCCTGCTTTCACTGCACTGGTTATGGCCGGTTTCTTGTCTTCGTCATTTTCGATCGTGACCGATGTCATCCCACCAACAAAAACGGAGAGGCCGTCGCACCAGACAGCCTCTCCGCTTGTTTATCTTCTCTCTTTTCACTTTTTCTTCCACTGCTTCGGGAAGTACATTTTGGGCAATGTCTTAAACGACCGGTTGAACTCTTCCGTCTCCTCCGTGGACAGTTCGGAGTAGACCTCCGGCCAGACCATGCGGCCCGGCAGCATCTCCAGCGCATGGGGCTTCAGTTCGTAGCCCATCAGAGCCTCCGAGAACGTTCCGTCCTCCATGGTGATCATGAAATTATCCGTGGTCTTGAAACCGAGGCGCGGATAATACGTCGGCTCTCCGAGGATGATCACGCCCGGATATTTGCCGTCCTTACGTACCATCTCCATGGTCTCCGTGAGCAGGATCTCACCGACGCCGCAGCCCTGCCACTCTGCCTTTACGCACAGCGGTCCGAACGAAGCCACCGAATGCTTCACGCCGAACGCATCCTCCACGGCCGTTTCGGCATACATGATCATGCCGATGATCTCGCCGTCCTTCACGGCCACGCGGGAATAATGCGGCAGATACGCCTCGCTCGTACGCAGTTTGTGCACCAGCAAATGCTCATCGCAACCCGGCATATATTTATTCCAGAAAGCTTCCTGGACCATCCGCTCGACCTCGTGATACTCTTCCTCACGCTCCTCGCGGATCTCGATCTCATCGCGCGTCACCTTCTTCGCCTTACGCAAGAAGTACGCCATCTCGATGCGGACGTTTTTCTTCTTCAGGTCGTCGTTCCGGTAACGGCAGCTGTCGAAGCCACAGAGGGTGAAGCCCTCATGCATGTAGAAGCCCAAAGCGTTCATGTTGCTTGAGCGGAAGCCCAGCACCACGGCACGTCGCGACTCCAGGCGTGCCTGCTCCTTCGCAACTTCCAGCAGCGCATGGCCAATGCCCTGCCCCCGATACTTATCATCGATCCAGATCTCCCAGATACGCAAGCGGTTGCTCCGTGTCTCCGAACCGGTCTCGATCGCAGCGACCAGACGACCATCCTTCACCACGCCCCACGCACACGCATCCGGGACGAACGGCGCGTACAGACAGTTCTCCATGGCCACCGGCGCCTTCGTCTTTACGATGGGCTCCTCGCTTTTGTCCATACGAAACGAAACGTCAAAACCGCCCTCTACCGGGTTGATCACAACGTCCATATAATCATTGGATGTATAATCCATGGGAAGCTGATAGCCCTCCCAGTGTTCCTTCGGCAAATGTATAATATCAAATCCCATAATCATTCCTCACTTTTCGAAGCGCCGGCCGCAGCCATCCCGCCTACTATGTACTACTTACAGTGTACTCTTTTCGGAAGGTTTTTTCAAGAACGAAATGGCGATCATTTATATCTGACGATACTTCCGATTTCAGTAATCTCACCATTGAGCACCTTGAAGTAAAGAGTCATTTGGCCGTTATCGTCGCTCAACTTGGCTTTAATCTCCTGGGCACTGCTCGCAAAACCATTGTGATAATACTCCACCTGTTGCGCCAGCGGAAGTTTTGTTACCTTCCTGTCCAGATACACCACATTTTTCTTGGCTCTTCCCGCCACCGGATAAGTGGTCAATGAATACTTCCCATACAGTACCAGATAGTCTTCCTCGATTTCTGCCCTGTCGCTTTCCGACCTCCAATGATATGTATCATCTTTCAGGAGGAGGATGTTTGTCTTCTCGTCCAGCTCGCCGGGAACTTCCTCCAGAACAAAGGTCTCCTCGCCATAAACAGTCTCCCACGGGATCGTTTCCTGTTCAGGCGTTTCCACTTCAGGTGTTTCCTGTTCAGACGTTTCCTCCTCGTCCCAGATAACACGGACCCCGGGATCGCATTCCAGGTATATCGGATCCATGTATGCGTTTTGGCTCAGATCCAACGTGGTCAGTGCATTATCCGTGCAAATCAGGTAACTCAGATCCTGACAGGCGGTCACATCCAGCGCAGTAAGATTAGAGCCGACACACCACAAGCTCCCCAATCGCGGACAACTGTATAAACCCAGTATTCCCAGATCATTACGAGAACAATCCAGCTCGTCTAGCCTCGTCATTTGGCCCAGATTCAGTTCCTTCAGGCCGCATCCGGAACAGTATATCTCTGACAAAATCGTATTATTACGCACATCCAGTCTATTCAGAGGATTTCCGCTGCAGTCCAAATTAACCAATTCCGTAAGCATGCTGATATCCAGTTGGCTCACTTTATTTCGACTCTCATCCGGATCGTACACATCGTGCGTATAATAATCTATATAACAACCCAGATTAAGATATTCCAATTCCGTGTTATGGCTTAAATTCAGGGCGGTCAGGCCGCAGTAACTACAATCGAGATACCGAAGCGATGTGTTGTGACTCAGATCCAGTTTTTCCAACAAATTCTCACTGCAGGTCAAATTTGCCAACTCTGTATTTCTGCTCACATCCAGTGAAGTCAGCTTTGCGTTTCCGCAATCGAGGCTAGTCAATGAAACACATGCACTTATATCTAATTGAGCAATGGGAGTTTCTTTGCAAGTCAGGTGCACCAGATTTGTGCAACCGCTCACATCCAGTTGCTCCAGCTTGTTATTTGAACAATCAACCTCGATCAGTTCCGTGTTCTTACTCAGATTCAGTTCGGCCAATCTGGTCCCGCTACATTTCAACACTTTTAATGCCACGTTCTTGCTCAGGTCCATTGCAGATACAAGGGATTCACTGCAATCGATTTCTTCCAGGCATGTCAGATACTCAATACCCGTGACATCGTAAACGTATCGGCCCGGCATGTGAAGTATTGTAGCTGCCCGGATCTCTTCCTCATCCAGTCCCCCGTCACCGTTCGTATCATATCTTTTTTGAACCAGATATCGAAACTCCTTATCCGGGAAATTCTTCTCATCGATCGCCACACCATCGCCGGTATACACATCCGTCTGCGCTACGGTCGTTGTTTCTGTCGATGTCGCCTCTACAGTTGTCGTCTCTTCGGTCGTAGTCTCTTCGGTCGATGCCTCCGCTGTCGTCGGCTCCGCCTCCTGGGTCGTAGTTTCGCTCGTGGTTTCTGCCGTTTCACTCGTGATACTCGCTACCTCAGTCGAATCTTCCGGTTTTTTCTCCCCGGATCCGAGTACAGCCCACAAGATAGTCGCAACACCACCGCCTACAACCAGCACCACCAGCAATATAACTATCAGCGGGTTAATGCCTTTTCTGTTTGAATTCTCGTTATTCTCCATATGTCTCCTCCACATAAGAAAGGGACCATCCATCAATGATCCATAATTATAACATCATCCCCGAGCCCGGTCAGTGAAACGTCCTCATCCACGATGAGCCGGTCCACAGGAATCCCAGTAAGATCCAGCCGTGTAATTTTGTTCTTAACACACTCCAAAGTACGCAATTCTGTCAACCCTTCCAGGTTTAGCTCGGTCAACTCATTATATTCACATAACAAACGAGTCAATTTAGTGCACGGAGTCAGGTCCAACTCATGCAAGCGGTTATTATTGCAAACCAACTCATCTAGGTTGGGATTTCCACTCAGGTCCAACGAAGCCAATCGGTTTCCTCTACAGTCGAGACTATAAAGGGATGCACATCCGCTAAGATCCAGCCTCTCCAATTGGTTCTGTCGGCAATCGAGAGTGGTCAAATTTGAACCCATGCCTATATCCAACGTATTAAGAGAACAGTCCCTGCAATACAGATATCTCATCTTAGTATTATGACTCACGTCCAGATCATATAACGGATTTTCACTGCAATTCAGTTCTTCCAGGCTTATACATTCGCTGATATCCAGTTCCTTCAGACTATTAATCGAACACCGAAGTTCTTTCAAAGCCGTCTTCCTACTTAGATCCAGTTCCTGCACCTGGTTTCTCATACAAGTAAGGTGTTTCAACAGATCATTATTGCTGATATCCAGCTCCCCGATCTCGTTATAATCACATGCCAATTCCGTTAACATCGGGTTTTGGCTCACATCCAGGCTTTCCAGTCCATCGCTTGAGCAGTATAAGTACATTAACCCCGAAGCCCGGCTTACATCCAAACTCCGAAGGCTGTTTTGTGAGCACTCCAAAGTGACTAACGCAGGATTATGACTCAAATCCAGTTTTTCCAGTTGCATAGAAGCACAGTGCAGTTCTTCCAACGCGGTGCATGAACTCAGATCCAGTTCCGTCAGGTCATTGCCACTGCAATCCAAAATGATCAACTTGGGAGTAAGGCTCAGATCCAGTTCCGTCAAATTGTTACTCGTACATCTGAGGCTCACCAGTCCGGGAGTGTAACTCAGATCTAAACGATCTATTCCTATGAAAGAAACATCCAGCGCTTCCAAATTCGGAAACATTCTCAGATCCGGTTCATAGGAACTATCACCGACATCCAGTTCCTTCAAAACAGAACTTCCTTTTATGGTCAGAGTATCAAAAACGTCGAACATCGAGCCGCCGCAGGAAATCTTCTCCAACTTAGCATTTGAACTTACATCCACGTTCAAAAGTGAATACTTACACCTCAGTTCCACCAGATTCTTAAATCTGCTAACATCCATTTCTCTTATCTGTTGGAAAGACACATCCAGTCGTTCCAATGCAGCACACCCATTCAGGTTCAATTCTTTCAATTCTCCCAACGACGGGTACCTCCCGCCGCCCAGTAGCATTTTTCCCCCGCAGGCATCCAAAAACTTCAGTTTCTTCATTCCGCTCAGATCCAGATATATCAACGGATTAAACGAGCAGTCTAAATACCCCAGGTCCGGGCAACCGCTCAGATCCAGGTTTATCAGGCTGTTACACGAGCAATCGAGTTCGAGCAGTTCTTTGCATCCGGTCACATTCAGCATGACCAGCGTGCCGTACTCGTAACGATCATAGTTATCTCTCGCAACGTTCCCCCCTCTGACATTCAGGCTCTTCAGCCGGGTATTCCGGCTGACGTTCAACTTGCGGATCGGATCGAACGAGCAGTCCAACTTTTCGAGTTCGGGAAAATGCTCGATGCCCCGCAAACTATATATCTCCTTTCGGCTCACCAGGCATTCTTTTACTGCCCGCCGTTCGTCCGGGGTGAGGTTCCCGTCATGGTCAGTATCGTAGTTTTCCGAAACATAGGTCCGAAAGACCGCATCCGGAAAATTCTGTTCATCTATGGGAATGGTGGGCTCCGGTTTACTTTCCGGCCGTAAGATCCAAGCCATCACCATCACCGTCACCGCCACTGCTATACATAAGCTGCATAGAAGCCATATGTTCTTTTTCTTCACTGCTCTCCTCCAGCCACTGCGCAACTATCTCACGATCGTCAGTCCTTCCATATCAGGCTCGTTTTGTAAATGATCACACCCCTTCAGATTCAGGGTGGTCAATGGATTATGTTGGCACCGAAGTCTTACTAAGGCAGAACATCCATGCAGATCCAAACTCGTTAACGAGTTATCATAACAATCCAGTTCTACCAACGCAGGGCATTTATGCGCTTTTAGTTCCCTCAACTCCCCAACACTGCAATGCACCTTCACTAATGAAGGATGGTCGCTTATATCCAGTTCCGTAAACTCAAAGCGGCTACAATACAGAGTTTTCAATCGGGTACAGTTCTTCACATCCAACCTCGTTAATGGTGTCTGATAGCAGATCAATTCGGTCAATGCCGAACGATCCCCCAGTTCCAACTCCGACAGTGGATTAAAGGAGGCTTCTAAATATTCTAACTTTTTGTTTTTACTCACATCTAACCTCTCCAACTCATTATTGGAACAGTCCAGGCTCTTCACCTCCGTCAGGAATTCGATCCCCTGCAAGCTTTTGATTTCCTGTTTTTTCGGCGTGCAGTTTATGGCAGCCCTTATCTCGCTCCCGTCGAGCATTCCGTCATCATCCCGGTCATAATAGTCCGAAACATACGCACGGAAGATCTCATCCGGAAAATGCTCCGCATCAATAGCGATCAACGGGTTCGCACTCCGGCCATACAAAAAGATCCCGGCTGCCACTGTAGCCAGTAACACCACTATACATATAAGCAATATGCTCTTTCTCTTCATGCTCACATATCTCCCTGTTTCTCTTGCCGGAGGTACAAAATCAACTACTGAAATCATACCACGTTTGAGGCGGGATTTCAAATAAAAAAGGCAGGGAAAACTCCCTGCCTTAGCATTTATTTATCATCTTCCACCAGGCGTTTACCGGTCCACTTGCGGCTGTGCCACCGCCCCATGGTGATCAGGCCGCGGATGCATTCGTCAAAGGCAGTGCCCATGAAGACACCGGCCAGGCCGAAGCCGATCACATTGCCCCAGACATAACCCATGGGAACGCCGATCAGCCACATGGTCAGCAGGCCCACGATCAGCGGGAACATATAGTCGCCGGCGGCCTTCAAGCTGCTGACGAACGTCATGTTCAGGCAGCGGCCGATCTCGATGAAAATATCGACGAACATGACCCAGAACGCGAGTTTGATCACTGTATCGTTCGACTTGAATATCTGCATGGTCCACGGGCTGATGAGCCAGTTGATCGTGGCCAGGCCGACCGTGATGGGAAGTGTCAGTTTAAGCGTCGCGAACACGCGCCGATAGGCGGCGTCTTCCTTACCTGCGCCGACCAGGTGACCGGTGATGATCTGCGTCGCCATCGCCGCCGAGTTGGAGAACACCATGGCAAATGCGATCAATGTGTTGCACAGTGCCCTCGTGTTGCTGGCGTCACCGCCCATCTGGTTGATGAACGAAAGCAGGACCATCTGGTAAATGGTATAAGACATGTTCTCTCCGGCGGACGGAAGTCCCACGCGGATCATACGAAACAAAAGATTTGTCGGGAAGGGACGCAGCTTCGACAGCTGGATCTTACCGACTTTCTTCCGGTAGAAATAGATCATGGCCGCCGCGAGGGCTACCACACGGGCCACGGCCGTCGAGATCGCGGCGCCGGCAACGCCCAGGTTCAGGAACGCCAGCGGGCCGTACAGGAAGAAGTAATTGCCCACGATGTTGATCACATTGATCGCCACTGAAATATACATGCCGACTTTGGAGTAGCCATTGCAACGCAGAATCTGCAACATGACGTTGTAGACCGCCTGCAGGAACAGGCTGCCGCCAACGATGTTGATGTATACGCAGGCATCCGCACGCATATTTTCCGGCACCTTCAGAAGCGCCAGCATCGGGTTTTTCGCCGCCACGATGAGCACGCTGAAGAACACACCGGATACCAGGTTCACGATAAACGCCAACGAGTAGATGGTGTTCATCTTATCATACTGCTTCGCGCCCAGATACTGCGCCACCACGACCGACGTTGCAGTCGCGATGATGTTGAACATCAGGATCATGAGCATCAGGATCTGGTTCGCGTTGCCGACCGCGCCGGGCGCATTTTCCGAATAGTTGCTGAGCATGATGGTGTCGATGTTGTTGACCAGAATGTTCAGAAACATCTCCAGGAACATCGGCCCCGCCAGCAGCATCAGCGGTGTCTTCTCATTTATCAAAAAGGATTTCTTTTCTTTCTTCTGTGATACTTCCATAATCTCTCTTTTCCCTGTCAGAAACTTACAGCCTAAGCATCGTTCCCCCAATTATGCTCTGCATCTGCATCGCATAATGAACGTATTATACCCACATGCTCCCGAAAATACAATGGACGTTTCCACTCAAAAATCGGCGGTTTCTATTCTACTTGCGCGCAATGCAAAGCCCGTCCCCTGTGTTCTTAACACTTCAGGAACGGGCTTCGAATACTGTTTCAATTGTATAAATCTATGCTTTGAATTACATCTTTACCACGAAGTCCCTGCCCAGACCGACGATCGTGATCTGGCAACCGACCGGATACGATAGTTCGGTCATCGAAGACGGCGCTTTCAGCAGAATGCAGGTCTCCCGCCCGTCGATATCCGCCAGAACTTTTACCCGGGTCCTGAGGAGGTTTTGCACGGAATTCATACTGCCTGCGCTCAGGTTGAACGGCCGTACCTCATAGCCCAAAACGATCGCGTCATACTCACACCCCTGAGCCATCACCTTTTTGTATCCGGCGGCCGGCTTCAGGAACATTGTGATCAAACCAATCACGCCGACAGTGCCCATACCAAAGGGAACGATACCAAAGATCGGACCGGCTCCCATGGAGAGTGCGAAAAAGCCCATTCCGAAAGCGGCTGTGCACCATACGATCAAAAATGCTATCCCTATGATCTTGCCAGAGGCCTCCCCCGACTCCGGAGGCTCCACATCCGAGATGATATCCACCCTCCGGTCATCCTTTTTCGCATTCGGCGCCATCGGCGCATCCTCGACCTCCTCGATGATCCGCTTCGTCTGTATCATGGAGCAGCCACAGTAGTGGCAGGTCGCTTCCTGACCCACACGAGCCGCTCCGCAACTCGGACATTTTTCCAGCAAAACTTCCACAGTTGTCTGTTTCTTCATTCCTTTTCCCCTTTTCTTAGTTACTTGCTTACCATTTTACCTTGAGAAACCGATCATGTCAATGTATCCCAGCCGCTTTTCCACGGGCGGAAGTTCGATCCTACGCGCAGATTGACGAAAAACTTCATTTTGCGCGTAGGATTTTCGGTCCCGGAACTCTCTTCCTACGCGCAGATCTGTGAAAAGCTTCATCTTGCGCGTAGCTTTTCCGAACTCGGTACTCTCTTCCTACGCGCATATCACTCAAAAGCTTACTTCTGCGCGTAGCTTTTCCGATCCTGACGCTCTTATCCTACGCGCAAAACTGTGAAAAGCTTCATCTTGCGCGTAGCGTTTCCGGGTCTGGAACTCTCTTCCTACGCGCATATCACTCAAAAGCTTACTTCTGCGCGTAGCTTTTCCGGGTCTGAAGCTCTCTTCCTACGCGCAGATCTTTCAAAAACTTCATCTTGCGCGTAGCTTTTCCGGGTCTGAAGCTCTCTTCCTACGCGCAGATCGTTCAAAAGCTTCGTTTTGCGCGTAACGTTTCCCGCCACGGTACTCTCTTCCTACGCGCACTACAGCCAAAAGTTTCCTTTTGCGCGTAGCATTCCCCGCCTCGACACCCTCTTTCTACGCGCAGATCTGTGAAAAGTTTCATCTTGCGCGTAACATTTCCGGACTCGGTACTCTCTTCCTACGCGCAAAACTGTGAAAAGTTTCATCTTGCGCGTAGTTTTCGCCGTCCCGGAGCTCTCTTCCTACGCGCACTTCAGCCTAAAGCTTCCTTTTGCGCGTAGCCTTTCCGGTCACGTCACTCTCTTCCTACGCGCAGATTTACGAAACACTTCGTTTTGCGCGTAGCATTCCCCGCCTCGACACTCTCTTCCTACGCGCACATCCGCGAAAAGCTTCCTTTTGCGCGTAGCATCCGCCGCCAAGATCGATAATTCCTACGCGCATATCCGTGAAAAACAAGACTATGCGCGTTCCGGCGCCGGCCGGCAACGATCCGAACCCGAGCCACAGATCTCAATTTTTCATCCAAAACGGTATAATATGCTAAAATTTTCATAAATTATCGCAAGCGACGTGCGAATCGGCAGAATTCATGATATAATAAACCCACTAACAAAGCTTCATCGGTGAACTGCTCTGCAGAACCGCTATTTCGTACAAAATTGATATTCTGACCTGGTCCGATGATCGTGTTCAGGCCACCCGACATTAATGGAGGAAATGCTTATGAAGAAACGCATACGGAACTTATTATCCATACTCCTATCCCTGGTTCTTCTTTGCGGCGGGCTGACGGTTCCGTCAGTTACCACAGAGGCCAAAGAAATGGAAGAATGCTATCACTGCGGCAAGACCGGTGAATTTCACTGCGACGGCTGTAACAACACCGGCACCGTGGTCTGCGATGGCTGCGGAGGCGGCGGCCACTGGGTATGCCCCGGACAGGATGATAAAGGTCCATGCAACAACGGCTGGTACACCTGCCCGAGTTGCAACGGAGACGGTCTTTCCCGACCGATCCCTGCGGATGGCAATGCCGGCCCTTGCGGCAACTGCGGCGGTTCCGGAAAACTGGAATGCGTCCGCTGCCACGGACAGGGCGGCGGCGACTGCGACCGCTGCCACGGCACGGGGCGTATGGACTGCCCGCGCGGCGACTGCCAGTTAGCCCGCCAGTACGGTTACAAGTGCCCTTACTGTAAGGGTACCGGTTTCCTCGGCGTCGGTGCTTTCAAACCCGAGTGGAACGACGGCGTACATAACGTGCCCGAAGTCGGCGACCACATCATCACGGACGCTGCAAACTGGAGAGGCTACACCTATGGCGGCGATCCCGATCCGGATCCGGTCTATCCGCTCGGCAGAGATCCGAAGACCGGACGTGACTATGTCTGGTTTATCGATCTGGGCTCCGGAACCTGGGAGGTTGGCGGACGCACCATCACCGCTTTCCGTAACGGTGCTACGGTATCCGGCGTTGTAGACCTGAAGTACAACGACCCACTCCAGCTGAACGGCATCAACGACCTGCGCGGCGCTCAGATTTTCCTAGTCACTTCCGACGGAATCAGGATCGAGCTCAAGCTTCTGAACGGCGACGGCGAGACCTCCGTTGCGACGAATGTCATGAATACCGACCAGATCCCGTTCAAAAACCTTTCCATCGTCATTGAATACACAGGCTCCGGCGACGAGCCCGGCCCGGATGAACCCGGTCCAGGGCCTGATGTTCCCGGTCCTGACGAGCCCGGCCCCGGCCCCGATGAGCCTGAGCCCGGTACGGAAAAACCCGATCCTGAAGGATCCAAACCCGCATGGTATCCGCAACTCCCCGGAAACAGGAATTCGGATTTCGATATTCCTCTTCCCAATAACCTGACCGCGGTTCGCCCCGGCGGCCTCCGCGTGGAGATGGGACCCATGAACGCCACCCAGAAAAAATATTATGAAGGCCTTTCGGACAATGAATTGTTGACGATCCTGCGGAATGTTCAGCAGATCGTAATGGCGGCCGATCCCGGCAGGTCCGATCCCGAACTCGATGCACTTCTCGAAGCATTGGCCAGAAGAAATGGTTTTGATTCATTGCAAGACGGAAGACTCTACCCTCTGTATTTTGAGGGGCATCAGGAGGTCGGCTTCCCCGTACATGTATCGGTTCATCTCCGCGATGGCGACCTGGACGGGGGCAATGAGATGTTCGTTTATCACGTTGCGGCCGACGGCCATCTCGAGTTCCTCGGCAGTGCGGATTACGGAACCTACGAGGACGGTTTCATCGAGCAGATCTCTTTCTACACCGCATCCTTCTCCTACTTCTTTACTTCGAAGCAGGAGCTGAAACTTGACATCGAGAACATGCCGGAAACCCGAGAGCCCGGGGATGAACCCAGCGAAGATCCGGCTCCGATCGGCGGCGACGATCCCAACACTCCGAACCCTCCGATCTCCGGCGAGCCGGGCAATGAACCTCAGGGCGGCAACGAGGCGAACCCGCCCGAACCGACGAAGCCGGCGGACATGTCCCTGGTTCCGAAAGACCGGAAATCCGATTTTGAGATCCCTGTGGGAACGGAAGGCGGACGGCCCGTAAAAGCAACGGCTCGTGTCGAAATCAACAAAATGACGGAAAATGAGCAGCTTCTTCTGGAGCGGATCCCCGAAAAGGATCTGGCACAGACATTGACCAATGTCCGCTCCATCGTAGAAAGCGCCGAGCCCGGAAAAACGACTCCGGAGACAGAGCAGGTCCTGAACGCCGTAGCTGCGGAAAACGGCTATACGAGCATCGAAGAAGGAAAGATCTACCCTCTGTATTTCGAGGGGCATCAGGAGATCGGTTTCCCCGTACGCATCACGGTGCAGATCGAGAAAGGCACGCTGAGCGGAGTTAAGGCCCTCTTCGTCTACCACATCCGGAGCGATCGCAAGGTCGAGTCTTTGGGAAAGGCGGACATTCAGACGGCCGATGACGGCTCCGTCGAAAGCATTTCCTTCTACACCGACTCCTTCTCCTCGTTCTTCACGTCGGAGCAGGAACTCAAGACCGATGTAAAGGTCAATGCGACTGATCCGGTCACAGATCAGCGCGGCGAACCGGAGCCGGACGACTACCGTCCCATCCTGCCGATCCTGATCGGAGCAGGCGCGGGCATTCTCATCCTGGTGATCGTGATCGTCGTGATCCTATCGAGAAAAAAACGCAAAGCCGGTAAATAATGTCTGGTTTGAAGTAAAAAAGAAGGAGCGCACCAAACGGTGCGCTCCTTCTTTTTCTCGTGTTGCAGGTCGGCATTACTTACCGATCTTACAAGGCAGGTTTGCTCCGCAAACCCTCAGAGGCTCGAAATAATTTCAAGCCCGACACTAAACGTTCCGGGCTTGAAGGAATATTTCTCACGTTGAAGGTAAGTTTCACTTACCTTCAACGGCATCGAATCCACCCTGCAAGTCGGCGATAATATCGTCGATGTGCTCGGTTCCGATGGACAGGCGGATGGTGCTCTGGCTGATGCCTGCCTTTGCGAGCTGCTCGGGAGTCATCTCAGCGTGGGTCGTGTCATAGGGATGGATCACGAGGCTCTTTACGTCAGCAACATTGGCCAGAAGAGAGAACAGTTTGAGACCGTCGATGAACTTGTAAGCTGCTTCCTTACCGCCCTTGATATCAAAGGTGAAGATCGATGCACCGCCGTTCGGGAAATACTTCTGATACAGCGCATGATCGGGATGGTCTGCGAGTGAAGGATGATTTACCTTCTCTACGAGCGGGTGAACTGCCAGGAATTCGATAACTTTCTTCGTGTTCTCGGCATGGCGCTCTAAGCGCAGGGACAGTGTTTCCAGACCCTGCAGCAGGATCCATGCATTGAACGGTGAGATCGCTGCGCCGGTATCGCGAAGCAGGATCGCGCGGATATAGGTCACATAAGCAGCCGGGCCTACTGCGTCTACGAAGGAAACGCCGTGGTAGCTGGGGTTCGGCTCCGTGAACTGCGGGAATTTGCCGGAAGCCTTCCAGTCGAACTTGCCGCCGTCAACGATGATGCCGCCGAGCGTGGTTCCGTGGCCGCCGATGAACTTCGTTGCGGAGTGAACGACGATGTCTGCGCCGTGCTCTAACGGACGGATCAGGAACGGAGTACCGAATGTATTATCGATCACGAGCGGGATCTTATGCTTGTGTGCGATCGCGGCCAATGCATCGATATCCGGAATGTCGGAGTTCGGGTTGCCGAGGGTCTCGATGAAGATCGCCTTAGTGTTCTCGTCGACCGCTGCCTCGACCTGTGCCAGGTCGTGGATGTTTACGAAATTGGTCTTGATGCCGTAAGCCGGGAGTGTGTTATCCAACAGGTTGAAGCTGCCGCCGTAGATGGTCTCCTGTGCTACGATGTTGTCACCGGCATGTGCCAGTGCGAGAACTGCGTAAGATACTGCTGCCGCGCCGGCAGATACAGCCAGGGCTGCAACGCCGCCCTCAAGTGCTGCGACACGCTCTTCCAACACGCCCTGTGTGGAATTCGTAAGTCTTCCGTAGATATTGCCCGCGTCACGCAGGTTGAAGCGGTCTGCCGCATGCTGTGCGCTGTGGAATACATAGGAAGTGGTCTGGTAGATTGGAACGGCTCTGGAGTCCGTAACCGGATCGGCTGTTTCCTGTCCTACATGTAACTGTAATGTTTCAAAACGATAATTGCTCATATTTGTGTCCTCCTTTTGGATCTGTTTTCTTAGATTTTATTTGCCTTGTAGGTCAATAGGTTTTTCAACCTGACATTAGGATAACACAAGATCTACGTCTTGAAAATTACATAAAAATTCGACCTGGTTATAAGTTCTACCTATAACAATTCAAAAAGCAGGCTGCCCCGTCGGGGCGGCCTGCTTCGCACTATATTTTCTTTCAAGGAATCGAAAGTAATGTAAGATCTATTACTATCTTCTATAGGATCGACTTCTCATATTTCTTCATTTCTTCGACGAATGCCTTACCGATGGGCGACAGCTGGCGGTCGTCACGCACCACATAGCCGATGTGCATGACTTCATCGCTCTCGAGCGGCACAGCCACGTAGCCGTTTCCGTTCAAGCTTTCACAGATAATGCCGCTGCACAACGTAAACGCGTCGAGCAGGGTCATCATGTTCAGCGCGGATGCGCGGTCATTGACATGGATGACCTTATGGTACGGGTAGGTGCTCAACACCTCCTCCGAAAAATAGAAGGAATTCTTCGCGCCCTGGTCAAACGAGATGCAAGGGTAGTCATCCAGATCCCGCAGGGAGACCGACTCCTTCTGCACCAGCGGATTGGTCGCGCTCATGTAGACGAAGGTCTTGCAGGAAAACAGTTTGTGAAACACGAGATTGTTCTCCGCAAACTCCGCGCGCATGACGCGCTCGTTAAAGTCGTTCAGATACAGGATGCCGATCTCGCTGCGCAGGTTCTTCACATCCTCGATGACCTCGTGGGTGCGCGTCTCGTAAATCGCGGAGTCGTATTCCTCCATGCCCTCTTTCTTCAGCGTCTTGGAAAATGCTTCGACGGCAAATGTATAATGCTGGGTCGAAACGAAGAACTTCTTTCGCGTCTCCTTTCGCGCCAGATAGCGATCCTCCATGAAGCGGTACTGTTCCAGCGTCTGCCGCGCATAGCCCAGGAACTCACTCCCCTCCGTCGTCACCTTGATGCCGCGGTTGCTGCGCGTGAAGATCGTGATCCCGATCTCCTTCTCCAACTCGCGAATGGTTCCGGACAATGACGGCTGTGAGATATACAATGCTTTCGCCGCCTCATTCATGGAGCCGCGGTCCGCGATCTCCACCACATATTTCATCTGCTGTAATGTCATAAACTCCCCCTGTACGCGCCCTGTTTAAGCAGGGTCTTCGCGTTTCATTCGGTCGTCTGCCGTCAAACCGGCGGGAACCCGGCCCCGGAGATCAGACGCCGGGATACTCATATCCGCGGTCCGGCGTGAAGTTGCGCTTGCGGATCTCGAAGTAGATCACGCCGTTTTCCTTTACGGTCAGGTCGAACTTGAGGCCATCCTGCGCCGTCAGGACCTGCGAGGAAAATGCGGGTACGGCAGCCGCCTTCAGCATCTTCACCTGCTCTTCCGTAAGGCTCGAAGGCTCGCCCAGATCATGCCAGATCTTCAGCGGGTTGCAGGTGGTCTCGTCCACGGTCTTGCAGACCATGCTATAGTTGCCGTCTTCCGCATCTACGTTCACGGACAATTCTTTCACCTTGCGGTCCTCTGCCTTCTCGCAGAAGTTCCATGCGATGCCGCGGAGCACGCCGTCATCGCCCTTCACCAGGATCATATCGTCATCGCGGAACACACATTGGCCGCCCTTTAACTTCTTGTAAAATGCAAATGTGTAGAAGGTCGGCTTCGGGATGCAACGGTTTGCGACCATACCGAAACCACCGTGGAACGGGGTGAAAGGCACGCCCTTCTCCTCGAAGATGTCGCCGAAGGTCCAGTACGAATAGGAGGCGTTGTCATCGCCCAGGCGGGACAGATGATGCGCCAGGTACGCCGCGTTCAGGTTCGTGTCGTGGATGACACAATCCGGCGAATAGGACGTGTTGAACTCGGTGATGTGGATAGGCAGGCCGCGGTACGCCTCGTAACGGTCCACGATCTCGCGGGTCGAGTGCAGGTTGTTGAAACGAAACTCCGGATCCTCCAGCTCTGCGTAGGTATAGTGCCCCTTCCAGTCATGCTGCTTCGTTGTATAGTGATGGCGGGTAATGAAATCCACCTTCAGGCCTTCCGCCGAGATAAACTTCATGAATTCGTCGATCCAGAGCTCATCCTTCACGCCGCAGATAGCGGGACCGCCGACTTTAAAACGGTCATCGAGCGCCTTGATCGCGGTAAATGTCTCCTTAAACAGTTTGAAGTATTCCTGCATGTCCGCGCCCTTCCAGAAGCCCGGAAGGTTCGGCTCGTTCCATACCTCGATGGGCCAGGTAACGACCTCGTCGGTGCCGTAACGCTCGCACAGGTGCTTCAAGGTCGCCACGACCAGATCGCACCATGCTTCGTAGGACTTCGGCGGGGTGACATTGCCCTGCCAGTAGAAAATGGTCTGCTCCCCGCTGGCCAGCTTCTTCGGCATGAAGCCCAGCTCCAGGAACGGCTTCAGGCCGACCTTTTTATATGCGTCCATGACCAGGTCCAGATAGGTGAAGTTATACTCGATCTTCGTCTCGGTGTCTTCCCAGTGCTCTTTATACTCCTGGAAGATCGCCATATCGTCCGAGAACAGACCGTGGCCGCGGATGTGCGAAAACCCGATCTCATCCTGGACCAGTTTCAGCTGCTCCTGGTACTCCTTCTGGAGCGCCAGACCCATGCGGCCCGTGCCGACACAATAATCGACCTGATTGTTAAATGCTACCAAATTTGAAAGTGATACCTTTTTCTCCATAATTTTCCCTAGCGGTAAACCGCCCCTTTCTCACAAAAAAAATAGTGCGTTCATTATACCACAGAACGCACTATTATACAATCTTTACTTTATCTTCCAGACGACTTCCGCCGGGCAATGCGCGCGTATATAATCGCACAGCCAGTCCATGTCCTCCGTCACTGCATAGGCCTCGTTATGCCCGCCGCCGACCAGTTTGATCACGTGGCGGCGCCGCCGTACGATGATCTTCTTCAGCCGGTTAAACTCCGTTGTAGAGGACATCTTCGTGCCGGAAGTCATGCCGATGCCAACCGTCGTCGGGTTCTTCGCCAGAGCGCCCACGACTGCGGTCACTGCCGAAACTTTTCTGGCCTTCTCTTGCTGGCGCGGCACCTGCGTGTGCACCAGTTTCTTGTCGGTCATCTCGAAATTGACGATATAGAAGCCCCCCATGATCATCGCATAGACCAGGTAACCGATGAGCGTCAGCACGAATACGATCGCGACTGCGATCCCAAGTGCCTTCCAGCTCTTTAACAGCGGATCCCAGGATTCATCGACGATACACAGGATTGGTGTCATGACTACCCAGATTCCCAGGCACGTTCCCAAAAGAACCTTCAAGACCAGCAAAAAGATACTGGGATTTTTGATCAGATTCATATGATATGTCCAGCGGTAAATGCCATCCTCACCAAGTGTAATACGAGTATTCTCCATAAAGGTCCTCCTTTCCGGAAAATCGGGTCCTAAGCCTCTTTATTTCTCGTTGTAATCGTAGTTATTCCAGGAAATCTGAGAGATCTTTCCGCCGTCATCGACGATGAACTCATAGCCTCTGTAACCGGAAGAATACTTATAAGTCGTGTATTCCGGTAAGAATTCGGACTTTTCACTTACATGCTTGAAGTCCGGCTCTCCGAACACCTTTACGATGTCGTTGTAGGTATCGCCGAGTTTTATACCACCGTATACCTCGATGTTCAACGCGAGGGTCTCTGCCTCGATCTTAGATGTGTTGTATGAACCGACCGTAAAACCGCCGAGTTCTGCCTCCGCGTACTTCACCTTCGAAGTTCCTGTGTTCAACGCCTTCACCTGGAACAGCGTCTTTCCGTCCGCATTCTTCATATCGGTATCCATGGAATAGCGATTCGAAGGAAGCGTCTCGTCTCTTCTCTTATCGCTCATGGTATAACCATCCTTCTCGAGATCCGCGATCTTCGCCCCGACCTTATAGGTCTTCTCACCAATCTTTACGAAATAAAGGTTGTTATCGCGAATATCCACAGATCCGTCTTCATTCGTCTGTGCAGTCGCGGGTTCCTTGCTTCCGCCTCCACATCCGACTAAAGACAATGCCATCATGCCGGATAAAACAATTGCTGCAATCTTCTTTTTCATTTTTTCTCCTTAAATCCCCTATTTTTTTCAGCTTCATTTGGAAACCTTCATTGCCACTATAGCACAGGATACCGATCTCGTCAATATGTGACAGTTGGTGACAGTGGGGACGGTTCTTTTTGTCACCGGACAGTTGGTGACAGTGGGGACGGTTCTTTTTGTCACCGTGACAAAAAGAACCGTCCCCACTGTCACGTTATCACGCTGTCACGAGCACGACGGTCACTTCCATGCCGTCTTCGACAGCGTTCGCAAACACCTCGCCGCCCATGCGGTGCATCAGTTTGCGGGAAATGTACAGTCCCAGGCCGCTACCGGGCCGGTTGCCCACGTTCGAGCCACGATAAAAGCTGTCGAAAATGTGCTCTGCCTCGCCCTCTGGCACAGGCTTTCCGGTATTCGCGACCGTCAGGAGCGATGCACCGTCTTCCGTCGAATACTTCAGCGCGATCCTCCGCCCGTCGCCGTACTTGATCGCATTTTCCATCAGGTTCTGCAAGACCTCCACCAGACGGTCGCGGTCGCCCCGCAGCAGGCGGTTCGGGTAATCCTCCACCACGAACTCGGTGCCGATCCCGCTCAGTTTGTCTTTGTAGTACGCGCGGATCTCCTCCACCACATCGGCCAGGAAAAACTCCTCCTGCCGCACCGTGAAATCCAGGAAATCCTCGCCGGCGGCCTTCACGAGCTTACTCACATAGCCCTCGATCTCGTCCGCCTTCTGCGCGATCTGTTCCACCGAATGCTGCTTCTGCTCCGGGTCCTGATACAGGTTGCGTTTCAGCGCCGCCGAATACAGTTTGATCGCCGACAGCGGCGTCTTCAGGTCGTGCGACAGCGACAGCAGCATAACATTTCGGTCGCGCGTGAATTCAAGGTTCTTCTCCCTCTCCGCCTGCAGCGTCTCACGCAGCATGTCCAGGCCCCATACAAACTTACGGAAATACGGGCTTTTCGACTGCGTCAGCGGCGCCGTCAAGTTGCCCTTTGCCAGCATCTCCGGGTACTTCGACACCTTCGAAAACGGGGCAATGATGCTCACGAACACATACAACAAAAAGACCAGCACGAGGACGCCGAGGATCACCAGAACCAGATCCATGCGATGCAGGACCTCCCGAATGCGCGCGTCGTCGCCGATCACGTAATCGATCCGGTATAGCGCCCCGTCGATCTCAAACATCGAGTAGGTCGTCTCGCTGTCAAAAAACCGGTCCTGCCCGTCGTTTCGCACGATCCGATCCAGGTTCGGATACTGCCCGGCGATATCCTGAAGCACACGCTCCGCCTCGGCAGCCGCCAGCGTTCCGACGTTCTGCGCCTCGATCTGCCTCGCCGCACGGTCCATCTCCACCCGGTACAGTTTCGATTCCTCCCGTTTCGCACCCAAATGCACAAAAAGTGCCGACAGAACCACGCCTGCCGACACGATCAATCCCAAAATGATATAGCGTACTCTGACTTTACTCAAACCGGTACCCCTTTCCCCAAACGGTCACCAGCCGCTTCGGATTCTTCGGATCGTCCTCGATCTTCTCACGCAAATACTTGATATGCACGGTCAATGTCTGCATCTCCGAGTCACTGTCCGACCCCCAGACGGTATTGAACAGGAACTCCTTCATCAGTGTCTGTCCTTTATTCTCCATGAAGAGCTTCAGCAGTTCGAACTCCTTCAGGCCCAGGTCCAGCACGCGCCCGTTTTTGATCACCTGCTGTTTATTCACATCCAGCGTGAGGTCGCCGTCCGTCACGGTGTCCGTGGCCAGCCGCCGCTTGAAGATCCCGCGGATCTTCGCCAGCAGGATGTCGATGTCGTACGGCTTCTCGATATAATCGTCTGCTCCCGCTAGGATCGCGTTTAATTTGTCATCCTTGGCATTCTTCGCGCTCACGACCAAAACCGGCGTATTCGCACTCTTACGCACGTGGTTCAGCACCGCCAGCCCGTCCATCTGCGGCAGGCACAGATCGAGCACAAGAAGCCTTGCGCCGTACTTATCGTACAGCGACAAGGCTTTCTCTGCTGTCTCTACACAGCTCACCACGTAATTCTCCGCACGCAGAAAATCCGTCAAAAGCTGTCCCAGATCTTTTTGATCTTCCACGATCAGAATATCGACCATAATCTACCTCTTGCGGCAGCTCCCATCCGGGAGCCGCCCGATCTTGTTTTTACCAGCCCTGCTCCATGAGCCAGTTGCTAAGGTTCCGCTCACGGTCACGCAGGTTCGAATTCGCTTCATATCTGCCTAAATTATACTCGGCCTTGATGTTACCGTCAACGATAAACAGCAGGCGGGAGCACTTCGCGGCGACCTTCACGTCATGGGTAACGAGCAGGATCGTCGTGTCCTCACGGTTCAGTTTCGCGAGTTCCTCCATGACCTCGTCAGACGCGGAACGGTTCAGCGCACCGGTCGGCTCATCCGCAAAGATGATCTTCGGGTCGTTGATCATGCTGCGGGCAATGCAGGCTCTCTGGAGCTGGCCGCCGGAGGCTTCGGAGGTATCATTGTCCGCGATCTGCGCTACATCGAACTTATGCAGCAGGCCGCGTCCCTTCTCCTCGATCTCCTTCTTCGTCACGCCCTTCTGCTTCGCCTTGATGCCGGGCAGGATGACATTGTCCAGGATGGACAGGTTACGCATCATATACATCTGCTGGAAGATGAAGCCCATCTTCGTAAGGCGCAGGTCGGACAGTTCATTGTCCGAAAGCTTATCCATCTGCTTTCCTTCGAAGAGGACCTGGCCCGCCGTCGGTCGGTCCATGCCCGAGATGGAGTATAACAGGGTCGACTTACCGGAACCGGACGGGCCCATGATCGCGACCATCTCGCCCTCTTCGATCTTCAAATTCACATTCTTAAGCACGTTGTTCTGCTTTTTATTTACCACGTAAGTCTTGCAAAGATCCTTTGCTTCCAATACTGTACTCATAATATACCTCTTTCTTTATTCGACGTCCGCTGTATCCACAGCTTGGATATGTTTTGTATAAAGTGCTGTCAGGAAGGCTGCTGCCACGGTCACGCCCAGGAGAATGAGCGGGTATACCACAAAGACCTCCATCGGAACGATCTTATACTGAATGCCTTTTCCTGCGCCCATAACTGCGAAGATCGCGTCCATCAGGTGCGTTGCCGGAACGCAGAAGATGATGGCCAGAACCAGGGAGATCAGCAGCATGAACATGAAGCGGAGCGCGTGGTGCACGAGCACGTCGCGGTTGCGAATACCCAGTGCCTTCGACAGCGCGATCTCGCGGCGCTCGCGGCTGATGAAGGAGCGCTCCATCAGAGCCGTCATCAGGAAGATGACACCGATCGTGATGATCAGAAGCAGGTTCTTCAGCGCGGAAACCATCGGAGCGGCCTTCGTCGAAGACTCTACGAAACCATCCGCATCGAACAGTTCCTGCGGCTCAAACAGTTCACGGATACGGTCGAAACGTTTCTCCATCTCCTTCTCGGAAACCTTCTCATCAAAATTGATCTGGAAGGGGTAGCCGGAGGAAACATCCATGGAATGCGTGTCCACATCCTGGTGGAGACGTCCGACCTGACCCAGCTGGGACAGACTGATCATCGAAGCCGTGATCCGGTATTCTTCGCGCTGCCCGTTGATGGTGATCCACACCTTGTCCCCGATCTCGGCGCCGAGTTCCTTAAGCAGGACCTCACCGAGGGCAATCTCATATTTGTTTTCAGGCGCATAGCCCTTCGTATATTCATAATCGGTCGTTTTTGTCTCCGGGCAGTGCAGGAACTGTATCAGTGTCTTTCTGCCGCCAAACTCGACCGGATATTTGTAGAAAACTTCCACGAATACATTGGCCGGCATGTCATTCTCCGCGAGGATGCGTTCGATCTCTTCCGTTTCATGGATCAGCGCGTGCGGATCCTCCGAGGCCATCGCATCCATGGTCGAGTCGGTCAATGTCATGTACATGTCGCTCTTGGTTGTGGAGAGCAGCGGAACCAGATTGCCGCTCTTCAAGGTATTGGCCGTGTTCGCCAGGACCATGATCAGCACCATCGCCATCGCGAAGATCAGGACGATCATGCTGTACTGCCGGGGCGATGCTGTGATGTCGTTCGCCGCCATGTAGGAATTGAACGGCAGGTGGCTCTTCGCCAGGGACAGCAGGCCTTTCTTATGGTAGCGCTCGCCGGGCATTCCGTTACGCATCGCGTCGACCGGCGAAAGCTTCTTAACTTTGCGTGTGCTGTGGTAACAGAACAACAGGACGACGGCAACGATGACGATCGCCATGAGGATGCGGATCAAGATGAGGTTATCATTTCCGAAAACCATATTCCGGGAAGCCTCTTCCAGAAGCGCATGCTCAAACGGGATGCTTAAGAAGAAACCGATAACCGTGCCGACGATGGCCAGGCCCAGATACTTCACCAGGTACAGTCCGCGGATCGCGCGGTTCTTCAGGCCGACCGCCTTCATAACGCCGATCTCGCGGAACTCTTCGACCACCGAATATTTGATCGTGTGTCCCAGCAGGACGAAGGCGATCAGCAACAGGCCGATGCTCAAGAGAACGACCATTCCGGCCACGATCATATCCATGATGTAGGTCGTCTTGAGCATTTGGATGTCGCCATCAAAGAGAACGCTGTACTGACCGAAGTAATCTTTTACCGCCTCCACATTTGTGGTGTCTAGGTAAATACGAGTTCCGAGGTAATTCTTAACGCCTTCCGCATCCCGTATCTTGCGGTAGTCTGCATCGTTCATGATCAGGCTCGAATTGCCCATGGCCGATGTTCCGAAGATTGCATCCTTTGCGTATCCCGCCACCTTCAAGGTAATCGTCTGATCCGCGAGCTTTAATTCAAAAGTCTCGCCGATCTTGAAATCTTCGTCCGTGCACAGCGGCCCGGTGATGTAGACCTCACCTTCCTCCACCTCTCTGATGACACGGTCCGAACGATCGAAATAATTGATGATCACATCGTTGATCGAAAATGCCATCATTGCATTCGTCACATCCGACACACGCTCGTTATTCTTCATCAAGGCGGTGGATGAGAAGAAGAGGATCTCCTCCTTCTTGCAATTCGACACACTGTCCATCGCGGACAGATCCTCGATCATCTGATCGGCCGAGTCCGGTCTGCGCATCAACACTACGTAGTCTGGCGCGTCTGCCTTCTCCATATAGTAGTCCAGTCCTCCGAAGACCGACACCGCACAATCGGTGCCGCTGATCGCGAACGTGGACGCCAGAATGATAAACACCAGCAAGATGATGTTCATCGTCTTCTTCCGTTTTAAATCTTTCCGCAGTATTCGAAAAAACATTCGGGTATCTCCTCTCTGCAAGGCGTTTTTTGATTTCCTCCCGCCTTGTTGAGTTGATCTTATCATACCATATATTAAAAAATCCTTAAACCGGATTTGGAGGGCGAGTTTGCACAAAAAAAGCACCTAAATCGGACAGAAACGCCGATTTAGGTACTTATCATCATATTTTCAAGTTTTCACTCTCAACCCTGGAAGATCCTGGGCAGGAAATCATGGATGCAGCGGCGCCATACGCTCCAGTCGTGGCCGCCGGGGAACGTCGTACGATAGATATCGACATCCTTCGTCTCGAGCATCTTATCGTCCTTCTCGAAACTGTTGAAATAGGTATCTTCTGTGCCCATCGCGCGGTAGAACACGCGGAAGCTCTCGGCGAACTTCTTCGGGTCGTCGAGGATCGCGAGGTGCGCATCCGGTGACGGCCACGGGGAGGACATAAATCCGCTGAACACGCCGACGTAACCGAACAGATCGGGATGTGTCATGGTGATGATACTGGTCTGGTAGCTGCCCATGCTCAGGCCTGCCATCGCACGGTTCCACTTATCGGTATATACCGGATAGTTTGACTCGATGAACGGGATCAGGTCATCTAACAGAATATGCTCAAACGTATCGAAGCGAGGGAACGGACCATCCTTTTGCTCCACCTGCGGCATGCCGTTCGCCATGACGATGATCATTTCCTTCATCTTTCCGTCCGCGAGCAGACGGTCTGCGATACGTCCCGCATGTCCCTGGTAGATCCAGCCGATCTCGTTCTCGCCGTATCCATGCTGCAGGTACAGCACCGGATACTTCTTATTCGGGTCAAACGACGCCGGCTTATAAACCAGGCAGATCTCATGCTTTCCGGTCGTCTTCGACATATAGTAGTGACGAGTCACCGAGCCGTGCGGGATATCCGCCAGCGCGTCCCAATCCTCCTCGCCGGGAACCGGAACATCCACAAAGTTCATGGGCCGGCAGCAACCGTAACCGATCGGGAAATACGGACACAAAACATCGGCTCCGTCTACCTTCAGGAAGAAATACTGGAAACCGCGTCCCAGATACACAACTTCTTCCCACATATCCTCGCTGACCTTCTTTAACGGGTGCAGATTGTTAAACTGGTCAATGACCACCTCTTTTGCGTTCGGCGCCTTCACACGAAACTTCACGCCGCCGTCCGGCATGATCTCAAAGCCCTGATCTCCGTCGCGGTTCGGTTCACCGAAATACGCATCATACGAGATCGCCAGATCGAGTACTTGTTTCTTCATCCTAAAAACCTCCGGGTTCTTCTCTTTTTTGATACCATTAACGTACCTTTTGTCGGTCCGTCAGACCAAACATTTTTCGTCCATTATTATAGCACATTCCGTCAGTTTTTGAAAGTCTTATTTCCCGTGTCTCTTCTTTTTGATCACGAGGATCGCGGTCAATGCCGCGCCCAAAGCGACGGCCGTTCCCACTGCGATCAGGACGATCCAAATCATGTTCCCTTCGGAAGCCTCTTTCTCTTCCCGTTCAGCGCGTCCCCGGGCCGGTTCTTCTGTTGAAACTTCAACCGTGGCTTCTTCAACAGCCTGCGTCGTGTTGTTCGCTTCCACCTCTGTAGAAGTCGGTGCCCCTTCCGTCGTTTCTTCAGCCGGGGTTTCTGTCGTTACTTCGGTCGCGAGCTCTGTAGGCGCCTCGGTGGCAACTTCCGTCGGAGCCTCTGTGGGAGCTTCGGTAGGTGCTTCGGTCGGCACTTCCGTCGGTGTTTCCGGAACCTCCGGCAGGTTCAGTTCCTCGTACGCCTGGGCGATCCGGCGATCGTTTTCTTCCACGGCTTCCTTCACCTTTGCATCACGAGCCGCCAGCATCTGCTTAGGGAGCGGCTGATCCATCAACAAGTCGATCCCGCCATTAGAAAATGTGTACCCTTTGTTATAGATTACAAATTGCACTCTGTTGTCAATATCCGATATCTCCTGGGCATATCCCCAGTACAGTGTAAAAACGGGAACCGAAACGCTCTCTTTAAGCGGCTCGTCATAATGGAACAATAAAGCTCCTTCCTTATACACCTCCCCCAGATCCGATGAAAAAGTATCAAAGGAATAAATATCCGTTCCGTCATATGCAAAATAACCGGTCAATTCCGAAGGAGCATAATATTCCAGGTGAGGCAGTGATTTGGCGACCTCCCTTCCTTCCAGAACAAAATCAGAGCGAATGACTGCCTTCACATGCAAAGCATCCACAGTATCCCGAACGAGCGCCGGATCATCAAAATCGCTCTCCATCAGACAGATTTTACGATAATGTCCTTTTTCAAACCAGATACTGTCATAAATCATACGCTCTATATCCGGAGAATAATCGATGCTTATCTCTCCAAAAATCCCTTCATTTTGCAGATCCTTTCCCACTAAGCCCGGCGCCGACGGAATGATCGCATAGACTTGTGGTTTTTCAGTATCATGCAACGCCCGGATCGCGGGGCTGGTTTTGGGGCTGTAAATGAAATAATCGAGAACTCCCATATCGCAAAGCAGATATTCTAACAAATCGTAACCATGCTCTCCCCCTAATTTCATCTGGTTGAATCGTTCCATTTGTTCGTCGTCAAACTTTTTACTCCACCATATTTTATCTTCGTGATACAAAAAACGTTTCGTCATCTCGCGAATCAGTTCCTCGCGATCCTCCGGGTATTCCTGATCAAAATACATATTCCAAACTGTCAACCAAATATTCGGCCCCTCTTGATTATACGCATCATAGACCAGGTGTTCTTTTACATACTCCGGATTCCTGTACCAATTACGGTAGTTTTGCTCGATAAAACCGTTTTCTTCTGTGAGCTGCTCCAATAGATCCATATGTGTTATCCGTGACAGATACATCTGATCCAGTAGCCTGCTCACCGGAAAATCATCCAGTGTTACGCTGATCCTCCCCCGTGTCACTTGATAATTGGCCGGTTGGATCTCATCCACCAGCACCATCTCATAGAGCGGCATGTCAACGGTCCATTCCAGATGGCCGATGCGGTCGCTAAACAGCGCCGAAAGCTGCTTCAGATCAAATCCGATCAGGTGCTCGTAAACCAGGTTCTTCTTCGTCTTATAGGTATAAGACACCCCCGCGAAACCTCCGGCCTGAATATCCAGGGTCACCGTGCCGCTATCATGTACGAGATCCTCGCCGTTTGCGGTCTTTACGGTCAATGTTTTCGTGTCGATCCCCGCGTATACTTCGGGCAGGGGAAATGTGATCTGCTTGTCTTCCGAACCATTGTTTTGCAAGATCAGCTCGGTGAAGACTTCGTTCGTCTCTGTGTTCGTATTCACGATGACGGACAGCACAGAGATGTCGTCATCGTCAGCGGATGTCCCAGAAGCTTCTGGCGCAGCCTGCGCAGGAACTACCGGAAGGCTGAGCGCCACCAACAGCAGCGTCAGGAGCGCCGAGAGTAAACGTATCGGCATGAAACTGCGTTTTCTCATAGTTTTATCCCCTCTTCTTAGACTTCTTTTTGACGAGCACTGCTGTCGTTGCTGCCCCGGCAACCACGATGCCGGCTCCGATGGCTATCAGAAGGATCAGGATTCCTTTATCGGACGGATCCTTCGTATCCTTCGAGGCAAAGGTCTCGGTTTCGTCATCAACAGCAGCTGTCGACGCCTCTGTAATGCTTTCTCCGGTAGTTTCCACAGTCGCTTCGGTTACGGCCTCCGTAGAAGGAACGGTGGCTTCCTCTGTTGGCGCTTCAGTCGTGGCTTCCTCGGTCGGTGCTTCCGTCTCAGGCTGAGCACGTACCCCTTCCGGAAGATCCGGCAGGTTCAGTTTCTCGTAGGCCTGAGCGATCCGGCGATCGTTTTCTTTTATCGTTAGTTCAACATCTCTATAATGCGAATCGATCATCGACTTAGGCGTGGGAAGGTCCAGGAACTTATTGATCGCCCCCTCACCTATGAACGGACTATAATCTTCAAAGTATTGAGTGCGTATTTCCGTTTCCGACTCTTCTTTTATAGTCCCCAGATAAAAGGTCATAATCGGAAGCCGGAATATGTTCTTAAGAGGTTCCTTAACATAACGAGCATCTTCCGGGGTGACCTCGCCTTTTTCAACCAGCTCTTTCATGTCCGAATTATACTGATCCAGTAATTTCCCAGGCAGTGCTGAATCTGCATCCGCTTTAAAACTCTCATACGGCCACTCTTTTGTTCCATCGTAACCCATAAAAGGATAGTGAATATAATCCCGCTGGTCAGAAAACATAGAATCATTCTTAGGAAGATCCGCGCGCAGGATCGCTTTTACATGCAAAGCGTCTAAATAGTCTAACACTGTATTGATATCCTCAAATTCCGTTTCGCTGATAAATGCAAAACGGGAAGACGTCATATAGTCTATCTCCATACGTTGAATGATATATTCATTTATGTCAGAAACAAAAGTCTCGCTTCTGTCAAACTCACCTTGCCAAACAACAACCTTACTCCGATCGATTTTCGGTCCGCTTGGGATGATAGCATATACCGAATGATCACTGCCATAATACATTGCCCGAACCGCAGGCCCGGGCGTATCAAAATCGTAATACGACAAATCGAGAAGACCCATGCCCCACAAAAGCTGCGAGAACAAGCCGTCCTCAAAATCCGGAGAAAGGCGCTCTGAATATAAAATTTTAAGTATCTCGTAGGAATAATCTCCTGTTTCCGAGGTGTCTTCGCTCTTCAGTTTCCTAAGGATCGTCCTCCTCTCCTCTTGTGTATAATGCCGATCCAGATACATATTAAAGAGTGTTTCACCCAGTGAAATCGTATCTAAAGGTTTCTGTCTCTGTATTTCTTCGGGATTTATATACCACTGACGATAGTTCTCTGTGATAAACCTATTCACGATCTGCTTAGTGATAGCGTCTTCCAGATCATATGCCTCAGCTTCGAGTTCATCGATTTTTTCAAAAAGGGTTTCCTGTTGATCTTGCAGCCCAGAAATATAGTTCTGCTGTTCCGGATCCATACTATCCCATCCGTTCTCCCAATCAATCTCTTGATCGATTCTAGCCTCCAATTCCTCATATTGTTTTATCAGAGGAGCCAACTCGTTTGGGATATCCTGAAGCCGTTCATACTCTTCCTCGATCTCCTCGTCGGTATTTTCAATCTTTTCCAGCAGATCCTTATGCGTCGTCCGATCCAAATAAACCTTGTCCAGCAGACGGCTCACAAGAATGTTATCCAGCTCCACACGAATCTGCTTACCATCACATGTAAAGTTGACCGGCTGGATATCATTCACCAAAATCAACTCATACAGCGGCATGTCAACGGTCCATTCCAGATGGCCGATACGGTCATTAAACAGCGCTGAAAGTTGCTTCAGATCAATCCCGATCACGTGCTCGTAAACCAGGTTCTTCTTCGTCTTATAGGTATAGGATACTCCCGCGAAACCTCCGGCCTGAATATCCAGGGTCACCGTGCCGCTATCATGTACGAATTCCTCACCGTTTGCGGTCTTTACGGTCAATGTTTTTGTGTCGATCCCCGCGTATACTTCGGGCAGGGGAAATGTTATCTGTTTGTCTTCCGCACCGTTGTTTTGCAAGATCAGCTCAGTGAAGACTTCATTTGTCTCTGTGTTTGTATTCACGATGACGGACAGCACAGTAATATCATCGTGGTCTTCATTGCCCTCCTCGGGCGCCGCCTGCGCAGGAATCACCGGAACGCAGACCAACACCATCAACAGCGCCATCAGCGCCGCGATCACACGTATGGGACTAGAACTCTGTCTTCTCATAGTTTATTCCTTTGCTTTTGACTTCTTTTTAACCACTACAACTGCTGTCGCTGCTCCGGCCAGAACTACTCCGGCCACGATCGCGATCAGCAGGACCAGGATCCCTTTATCCGTCGGATCCTTTGTGTCTTTTGAAGCAAATGTTTCTGTTTCATCCGCAACAGCTGTGGTCGACTCCTCTGTGAGATTTTCCTCGGTAGATTCCACAGTTGCTTCCGTTTCGGCCTCCTTGGATGCCACCATTTCCTCCGTTCCACTTTCGGTGCTCGGCTCTGTGGTCTCGATCTCCTGTGTCGGCGCTTCCGTAAGAGCCAGCGTCGGTGCTTCCGGCGCCTCAGGCAATTTCAATGCTTCAGCGGCTTGGGATAGCAGCCGATCCGTTTCTTCTTTCGCTGCCTTGACGCCCTCATAATGAGCATCGATCATCTTCTTCGGAATGGGAAGATCCATCAGATTATTGACTGCCCCATCTCTGAAAGGGGCCTTACCAAGGAAAGAGGTTAGGTCTATTTCCGTTTCCGACTCACTCTGTATTACCCCCAGATACAATGTCATGATTGGAAACTCAAACGTGTCCTTAAGGGGCTCCTTAACGTTACGAGAATCTTCCAGGGTACTAATGCCTGATCCAACCATAGAACTAACTAAAAGAGGATACTGAGGCAATAATTCCCAATATGTGTAGGCTGAATGAAAATCCTGTTTAAAGACTTCATATGGCCATTCTTCCGTTCCATCGTAACCAAAAATACATTCGCCATCCGAACAATACGAATGTCCCGCAACCATAAAGAAAAGTCTTTCGGGAAGTTCCGCGCGGATGATCGCTTTCACATGCAAAGCATCTAAATAGTCCAACACCATATCGATGTCCCCAAATTCCGACTCGCTGATAAATGCGAAACGGCAAGGCGTATAGTAGTCTATTTCCATACGTTGGATGATATATTCATTTATGTCGGAAACAAAGGTTTCGCTTCTTTCGCCCAAATCATTTTGTACTATAATGGTCTTACTCCGGTCGATCTTCGTTCCGCTGGGAAGGATGGCATATACCGATTGTTCTTCGCCGTAGTACATTGCCCGTACCGCAGGCCCGGGCACATCCCAAGGATAATACGGATCATCGATAAAGCCCATGCCCCACAAGAGATACTTGAATAAGTTTGCGTCATCATCCGGGTAATCAGCCATGTTTTCAAAAACATAAAGCAACTCTGACGAATAATCTCCTACTTCCGAATAGTCTCGGATCATCAGTTTCCCAAGGATCATCTCCCTATCCTTTGGCGGATAATGCCGATCCAGATACATACTCAAGAGTGTATAACCACGATCCGGTTCTAAATGTCTCCGTATTTCTTCGGGATTTTTATACCACTCACGATAGTTTTCTATGATAAACTTGTTAGCGATTCGGTGCGCGATTTGATATTCCAGATCATCTCTCTCTTCTACGAGTTCATTAATTCTCTCCCACAGTTCTTCGCTTTGTTCTTGCAAACCGGATATATAGTTTCGCTGCTCCAGATCCAAATTCTCCCATCCGATCTCCCAGATGCTCTCCCAATCGACCTCTCGATTGATCCTATCATCCAGTTCCTGGCCTTCTTTTCTCAGAGGAGCCAACTCATCCGGAATTTCCAGAAGCCGAGTTTTCTCAGTCTCGATCACTTCATCGATATTATCAATGTCTTCCAACAGATCCTTATGTGTCGTCCTCTCCAGATAGACCTGGTTCAACAGTCGGCTTACTAGAAAGTTATCCAGCTGAACGCTAATGCGACGGCCATTACACGTATAATTGACCGGCTGGATATTATTGACCAGTATCACTTCATACAGCGGCATGTCAACGGTCCATTCCAGATGACCGATGCGGTCGCTAAACAGCGCCGAAAGCTGCTTCAGATCAAATCCGATCAGGTGCTCGTAAACCAGGTTCTTCTTCGTCTTATAGGTATAGGATACTCCCGCGAAACCTCCGGCCTGAATATCCAGGGTCACCGTGCCGCTATCATGTACGAGATCCTCGCCGTTTGCGGTCCTTACGGTCAATGTTTTCGTGTTGATCCCCGCATATACTTCCGGCAGGGGAAATGTGATCTGCTTATCTTCCGAGCCCTTGTTTTGCAAGACCAGCTCGGTGAAGACTTCGTTCGTCTCTGAATTCGTATTCACGATGACGGACAGCACCGAGATGTCGTCATCGTCCGCCGATGTTTCGGAAGCTTTTGGCGCAGCCTGCGCCGGAACCACCGGCAGGCTGAATGCCACCAGTAGCAGCGCCAGAAGCGCCGCGAGTAAACGTATCGGCATGAAACTGCGTTTTCTCATAAACTCTCCCCCCTTAGTCAACATCCGCGTGTGGATCACACGCGGATGGGGTAAAACTTGTGTTGGTTTTAGGAAGCGATCTCGATCTGGCTGATCTTACCGTCCTTGATCACGATACTGTAGGAAACTCCCGAGTTACGAACATAATCGCTGTAGAACTCCATGAAATCAGGGATCGCACCGGGTGTATCGTCCCCGGTTCCTCCGGAATGAATGATGCGGAAATCATCAGCCAGCTTAAAGTTTCTGACCGCAAACGGGTATAAGGTCTGGAAATTCCATTTATCATCGAATTTGCCTAAAGAACCGGTCAATGTAAACGTGCCGTCCTTCAGGTCTTCCTGCGCCGTCACATTACCGTCGGCATCCCTGAATAAACCTCTTTCATAATCCTCGATCAGGTAGGATCCGTCAGCAACAGGAGCCTCGCCGACAATGCCGGTGTAGCCGCCGGCTACAACTGCTTCCTGGCCTTCCTCAGTGAGTAGCCAGTTGCACAGTTTACGAACCGGGCTGTCTGCCGGCTCGTCGCTGCGGTAAACCGCGTAAACGATCTTCGAAAGAGGATACTCACCACTGGCGATCGTTGCATCACTCGGAACCACACCGTCGACGCCCAGGAATTTGATATTGTCCTTTACATACAGATCCTTTGCGTACAGATATACGGAATATCCGATGGCAGAACGGCTGGTCTCAAACGCCGCGATCTGGTCGATCAGGCCGGACATGGAGTCGATATAATAACTCTTCGGAGCCTCCATCATCTCCTGACCCTTCATGACCATTTTCTCCATCAGGTTCTGGCTGCCGGAGTTCTGCTCACGCTGGTACGCACAGATCTCGATATCCTCACCGCCAACTTCCTTCCAGTTGGTGATCTTACCGGTATAGATATCACGAATCTGATCCAGTGTCAGACTCTGTACCGGGTTCTGATCATTTACAACAAAAACGAAGCCGTCACGGCCAATGCCGCACATCTCAAAAGTAACGCCCGCTTCCTCCGCGCGCTTCAGGATGTCGTCCGAAGGCTCGGAAACAAAGATCACGTCGACCTTCTTATCGATCAGGTTATAATATGCGTTCTTTGTCGTATGGTGGATAATGAATTCCTCTGCCTCTTCCTGACTAAGGCCCATGGTCGCCTTCGCGATCTCCAGAGACATCGGGTACTGCCCGGTTGCGCCGTCAACCCGCGGATACGTGTCCTTCGTAAAGAGTGTATCCGGTTTGGGGACCTCTGTAGGAGCCTCAGTCGGTGCCTGTGTCGGTGCCTCGGTCGGAGCCTCCGTTGGTGCCTGTGTCGTGGGCGCTTCGGTAGTCTTTACCTCTTCCGTCGTCACAGGAGCTTCCGTCGTTTTCACTTCCTCCGTGGTAGCGGGGGCCTCGGTCGTTTTCACCTCTGCCGCCGTAGAGGTTTCCGGGGTACTCCCTGTTGTCTCATCCGTATTCTTTCCTCCGCAACCGACCAAACCAGCTGTCAACACCAGCGCCGAAGCGGTCGCGATCACCTTATTCTTAATATTTCTTTTCATCCTGTTCCTCCTCTTTGGTTTTAATAGTTCGGAAACTAATTCGATTCTAATGAACGCAGGCGGATATGTCAACCGCATGCGCTAAAAAATAACACATTCTTAACACACTTTAACAGATTTGAAACAATCCTTCACGGATTTGTAAAGGAACGTAACACTTACGTAACACTCATGGTTCTTTTGAGGCGCGCGGATGCATTCTTAAAAAAACATAAAAGATCCCTTGCGCCCTTGCGAAGCGGCTTCTAAATCCGTATAATATACACGGTACATTTACCTTCCCGGGCCGCCCGGTCGCCGAACGACCGACTGCGGCAGAAAGGAAATCCATGAAAAAGCAAACGCAAGATCCGGCTGACCTGATTCGCCTCTATGGCAATGATATATTGACATCCAAAGGCATGCAACAAAGCCGGTCCTATATTCAGCATGGCTCCCAGAGCATCTACGAGCATTCCCTGCGCGTGACCGAGATGTGCATCCGTTTGTCCCGAAAGCTACGCCTACGGACCGATGAGCGCGCCCTGGTTCGCGGCGCCCTGCTCCATGATTACTTCTTATATGACTGGCATGAGGACGGACACAAATGGCATGGTTTCTATCACGCCGACATTTCCCTGGAGAACGCGAAGCGTGATTTTTCCGTCGGCGACATCGAGGCTGACATGATCCGCTGTCACATGTTCCCCTTAAACCTGCGTCGGCCGCCGCGTTACCGCGAAGGCTGGATCCTGACCGTCGCGGATAAGATCACCTCCTTTGCCGAACTCAAGCCCGTTCAGGCGATCCTGAACCGGGGCGATGCTCCTAAGAAGAACCGAATTCGATCCACATTGAAAAATCGAAAACGGCCTTAAAAAAGTACTGTTTTCAGTGCATACATTAAAAAACGACGCCGAAGAGCTCACGCTCCCGGCGCCGTATTATTATGGTCATTTTTTCTTCTTTTTCAGCAGGACTGTGGTCACACCGGCCACGCCTCCGAATACGACGACTGCCGCTACGATCACAATGATCCAGACCATGTTGTTATCGGACGGTTCTTTCTTCTCGCCGTGTCCCCGGGACGGTTCTACCATCTCTGTTGTTTCTTCGAAGGCCTGCGTCGTATTACCGGCATCCACTTCGGTAGAAGCCTGTGTCTCTATTTCCGTCGTCGCTTCTGCAGACGCCTGCGTCGAAGCTTCCGTAGAACCCTCTGTCAGGGCCTCTGTCGTCGCTTCGGTTGTCACCTCCGTCGGCTCCTCCGTGGTCGCTTCGGTCGGTGCCTCCGTAGGAACTTCTGTAGGTGTCGGCCCGGACAATGCCGCCTCGATCACCTCCGAAGCCTCCGGCAGGTTCAGCACGCTCCGTGCCTGATTAAGCGCCTCCGAATTGGCATCGGTCGCCTTCTGCGAGGCTGCATCACGATCAGCAATCATCTTCTCCGGGATCGGATGCTTCATCAGATATTTGATCATTCCGATACCGGACATCTCCGAATCCGGATGATTACACTCAAAATTCTCTACCAGCCAGGCGTCGGAAAGAGGACCGCCGGTGACTCTGGGGACATTGATCCCCGTTTGTTCACCTTCCTTTTCTTTGTAGGCTTCAACGATTCTCTCTACCGGAAACGCGTAACCCCAATACAGGGTAAAGACAGGGACGGACAGAGCACCCTTTAAGGGCTCATTGATAGGAGCCAGTTTGTAATACAAGTTGGTTTTTCCCCAGTCTTCATCGATAAATTCATTTCCGTTCAGCTCCCGGAAATGTTCCCCTTCGGCTTCCAAAAGATCAGCTGCAAACTGCTCAAAAGGATAGGTTTCCGTCCCGTCATATCCATAGCAGGCATACATGTATTCGCCTTTTGCTTCACTAAGTGCGCGGAAGACATCGCTTTCCTCTGGCACGATCTGCAGGCGAATCACAGCTTTGACATGTAAGGTGTTCAGAAGATCCTGTAATGCCTCCGGGCTCTCAATATCGTTCTCATCCAGGTACAGATACTGAAAATCCGTTTGATCATCCATCGCGTAGGTCCGGTTTGCCGGTGTCCTTAGCAGCGTCATCTCGTCCGCCGGAGTGATAATGACCGAATACCAGTCGTTATCCGAGTGGGCAGCAGCCAGAGGTTTTCCGGCCAGGTCCGGCTGTCTCGTAAGCAAGACGGCATAGATCTGGGGCGTATTCTTGCTACTCATAGCTGAAACGGCCAATGTATTATTCCTATAAAATGCTTCATACGGTTCCACGTCCTCACGGATACTGCCCATGCTCCACAACAATCCGTGAAAAAGATCATATGTATCATCGGTAATGGTCTTCCAGTACATGGTACTGAAAAAACGCAGTTGCTCCTCATCATATCCGGTCACTGTCCCGGAAAAACTCCAATTTTCGCTATAATATTTCATTTCCTGAAGCAGCATCTCCCTGTCCTTCGGATAATACTTTTCGAAATACAGGTTTTGCATGGTCAGGTTTGAATTCAAACTATAGGAATAATCTCCCGAGAGTTGCTCTATGAAGACCAGACTGTCCCGGATCAGAGACGGATCGTCAAACCATTTCCGATAGTTCTCCGCGAGAAACAGCGCCATGGAGACATCCTCGGTCTCTTCTTTTTCCTCCAGTTCCGCCATCAGATCCTGATGCGTTGTCCGCGCCAGATAAACCCGGTTAAGTAACCGGCTGACCGAAAAATCATCCAGCATCACCCGGACGGTGTTTTCCTTCACCTGGTAGTTTGCCGGCGTGATCTCCCGAACCAGGATCCGTTCATACAAAGGCATATCGACCGACCAATCCAAATGGCCGATGCGATCATTAAAGTATCCGGACAGCTGCCGCAGGTCGAATGCGATCGTGCGCTCAAAGCTAAGCGCTTTCTTCGTCTTGTAGGCATAAGACAGGCCGGCGCTTTCGCCCGCTTTTACGGGAAGCGTCACCAGACCGTCCTGCAGGGCGACGTTTTCGCCTCCGGCGGTCTTTACGGCCAATGCCTGCCGGTCTATCCCCGATGAGATCTCCGGCAGGGGAAATGTGACCTCTGCGTCCTGCGCCCCGGTATTCTGAAGGATCAGTTCCGAGGAAACCATGTTTGTCTTCGTATCTACATGGACGGATACGGAAAGAACCTTTATCTCATCATGATCCGCTAAGCCGGCCTTCGTATTCTCCGGGGCGGCCTGCACACCAACCATAAAAAGTCCCGACGCCACTAGGAGAAGACCCAGCACGGTCGTGAGCACTCGTATATAAATAGAATTATTTTTCATCATTTCCCCTCCCTGTTACTTTTACGCTATCCACATTAAATCTATCAAATGCAGGAAGTAAAGTCAACACTTCTCATGGGTAAATTTCGTTTATCGTATCAGCATAAACAAACCGGCCGCAAACATTCCCCCTGTCTGCGGTCGGTTTACTATGCATATTCAATTGTATTATTTCTTTACGTCTCTCAGAGCGTTGTGCAGCCCGGTAAACAGCGCGTCATACTTCATGTGCGCCAGATCCAGTTTTACGGTACCTGCATAAAGCATCAGCGGAATGTCCCTGCCTTCAAACGAAATGCACTCGTTGTTGCGATCAAGGATCGCCTTAACGATGCCGTCGGCATAGCTTACGTCCTCGCTGGCCGTCAGCATGCAGAACTCGTCGCCTCCGATGCGGAACACCAGATCACTAGGGCCTGCCGCGTCGGTCATACGCTGCATCGCGGTCAGGATGGCCAGATCACCGGCCTTACGGCTGATCTCATTGATCGGGATCAGGCTCTTGATGTCACATACAACAAAATAACAATTCTTCCGTTCACAGAAAAGATCATACAACTCGGAAATATCAAACTTCATTCTACTCATAATATATTCATCTCCTTGTATCGTCGGAGGTGTGAAACGCGGGAACAGTTCAGCGTGGTTTTCCTTGCGGAAGGCCGACGGGTTCACCTGCCAGACGCCCTTAAACGCACGGGTAAATGCTTCGTTGGAGCTATAGCCGCACTCCATGGCGACCTCCAGCAGATTCATTTCCGGATACGTTTCCATGAGCCGCGCCGCACGCATCATGCGCCGCAGGACCACATATTCATGGACGGACCGATTATACACGTAGCGAAACAGTTTCTCGAGCGTCGATTTCGAGCAGGCGCACCGGCTCGCGATGTCCTCGGTCGACAGGTTTTCGCCCAGCGTATCTTCGATCATTTTCAGGCTATCCGCCAAAAGCATGATGTTCTCCATAGACACACCTTTCTTACGTGGAGAGGTTCGAAAAAACGAGCCTCAAACAAATGTTACTTCGATCGATCTTGACTACATGTTAACATAGTTTTTTGAGGCTCGCTTGATATTTTGAGTAAAGATTCCGATTTCATCAAATCAGATATTAAAGCGCCGCTGCAGCTCCGCCGCCACGGTCTTTCCTTTGAAAATGATCACGCTGACGAGCAGGACGATGCTGACCAGCAAACTGATGGCCCAGGTGAGGGGCAGCGTCCGGTATGCCAAAAAGTAGCTCAGGCTCGGTATCACACCGATCGCCAAACCGGTCAGCAGGTAGGTCATATTGTTGTTGTGTTTGTCGACCATGGCCAGAACGAAAACCGCAACGATCATCCCGGTCAGGACGATCGGGACGATCCAGTTCAGCGCCAGCTCGAAGAAATCCAGGTAACTGGCCGTAACCACCAGACAGATCAGGGTGATAAGCACAATCGCCGTCACCTTTCCCGCGCTTCCCCGGCCCGGCTTGAAGCGGCGCATGATCCCGAATTCGACGACGATGAGCCACATGGCCAGAAGCAGGCTCCAGTGCAGATCGGGATATCCCGGCAACCGCAGCTTCATCACCAGATCGAGCCCCAGGGCGACGATCAGAACGACCCACACGCAAAACAGCTGGATCTTATAAAACAGTGACTGCTTCTTATACGCTTCCTTTACATGGGGGAAATACAGTATCTCGCCCTCACCGGACAGTTTGCTCTGGCAGAGCGGGCATTTTCCAGGATCTCCTCCGATATCGACTTTACAGTACGGACAATGTTTCATGCGACCACCTCCGTTGCATATACTTTGATATCCACGCCGGATTCCGCCAGCGCGCGCACGAAATTCTTCACCACTCCGGTGTTGATGTAGGCGGACGAAACGCCCAGAGTCAGGTGATCTTTATAGCCGAACATGGTCGAAAACAACGTGTTCGTGCTGCAGAAGCCGCTGTAGTTCTCGACGTACTCGGCTACCTTAGCGGGCGGTTTCATGACGCCCATATTCGAAAATACCATGGAGACCTTTTTATTCGATTTCTTCGTGAAATGCCGCACTACCATCTGTTTGATAAAGAGCGGCACCGAACGCACCGGCGCGAACGTCTGCATGGTCTGGAAGGTGTCCATACCCTTTTGGATCTTCTCCGGTTCCAGCTGCCCTTTCAGCTTCGTGTCGAATTCAGCGGCCAGTTCTTTCAGCGTGATCTCGCGGTCGAACACGTGGGTCACATTCACGCTGTTGAAGAAGTTCCGCGCGGTCTTCGAAGGATAGAATCCACGAAGGTTTACGGGCAATGAAATGGTCACGGGAAGGTTTCGTTTACGCATCGGCATCTCGGCATGGATCGCCAGCATCCAGGCGGCCCCCAGATAGCTAGTCAGCGAAACGCCGATCTCCTTCGCCTGGGGCAGTATCTGTGAAGTCGACATGTGGATCTCGAAAAACTGCAGCTGGTCATAGGGCAGTTTCAAGCTGCCCGGATGAAAGGCTTTCTGCAGTCCCGAACTACTGGGCATACTCTGCCCCTCATAAAACTGGCGATAACCATCCTGGTTCAAGTCCCCCACCGACGCTCCCGAGTGGATCGTCACATCCGTGAACTCTCCCGGATGCTTTAACTTCAGATAAGCCAGCAAAATAATATGCAAAAACTCCATGCCGCCGGTTCCGTCCGTAAGCGCATGGAACATATCCAGATTGATGCGCTTATGAAAATATGTCACCTGATAGTGCAGCATGGTCTTCCCGGGCACATAAAGCAGCGGACAGATCCGATCGTCTTCCTCCTTCACCTTAGGAAGCAGTTCCGTGTCCTCCAGATAGTGCCAGAAGAAACCGCGGCGGATCCGCACCTGCACCTGCGGGCGTTCCTGGATCGCCGACAGAACGGCCTGCTGCAAAAGCTCCGGGTCAATGTCTTCTTTCAGCGTGATACTCAGACGGAACGCGCGCGTCTCCCGCTTCGTTACCGTAGCCAGGAAGGCTTTGGAGACATTGTCCGTTTTGTACCATTGATCACTTGCCATTGTGTCCTCCGATTCGGTCTGCTCCGTAGATCTCGTTCGTCACATGGGCAGCCAGTCTCTCCATGGCCTTGCCGGCCATCGGAAGCGGCATCTGCGGGTAGACATGCCAACCTTTTTCTTCAATATCCAGTACGGCCTTTCCGCCGCACTCCTCGATCCGCTCTTTCAGGCGGATACTGTCGTCCACCAGGATCCCGTTTCGCCCCGCCATGATATAGGTCGGCGGGAAATTCGTAAAATCGCCGAACAGCGGGCTGAAGCGTGGATCGGTCGGATCTCCGTCCAAAATGTACTTCTTGGACGCATCCAGTACGAATTCCGCGCTCAGGATCGGGTCGTCCTTTTTGTGTATCTCATATGCAGGCGCCGTGCCGGTCATGTCCGTCCACGGGCTGAACAGCAGCAACTGCCGGGGCTGTGCTTTCCCCTCTGCCGCGAGCTTCTGTGTCAGGCAGAGGGCCAGGTTTCCGCCGGCCGAATCGCCACCGACCAATACGTGGTCCGGCGCGTACATATCATTCGTCAGGTACTCCCAGACCCGGACCGCGTCTTCCAGTGCAGCCGGGTACGCATGCTCAGGCGCCAGCCGGTAGTCGAACGAAAGTACGGTAAATCCGGTCGCCATGGTCAGTTTCGTGCTCATGATGCCGGCGAGCTTCAGGCCGCCGATCACGTAGCCGCCGCCGTGGCAGTACAGGATCACATAGTTCGGATTGTGGGCGAACACCGGCTTCGTCTCCTCGCAGCGGATCTTCCCGACCCAGAAACGGGTGCGGATGACATCGCCCTTCGGTGTACCGACGCGGCCGACCAACTCGGTCAGTTTTCGGTGCTTCTTAAGCTCCTCCTCCGTCCCGATATGCCCGGACAGGAAGTTCACGTGCTTCAGCGCTTTTATCAGTGGTTTGTTCATGGTTCCTATTCCTTTCGAGGCGCCCGGTTACTGTGCCAGCGTCCCCATGGGATCCCAAGGCATGTAATGATTGGGCTCGTCTTCGAGATAGTTGAGCTGCTCCTTTGAAAGAAATTCCTTCTTTACGACTGCCTGGAATACGTAGTTGTCAAACCACTTCGCATCCATCAGGTAGAAGCCCTTCTCGCCGCGGTCTTCGCCCCAGCTGTTCTGGATCTTCCAGCGGGTCGGCTGTCCTTTTTCATCCAGGTTCACGCCGGTGATCACCATCGCGTGGTTCATCGCGGACTCGCGGAAGTTCAGGCGGTCCTCCTTCGACATGTCGAACTTGATGCCCAGCGTGCCTTCGTAGTCGAAGCAGGCCTCGCTCCAGATGCCCGCCTCGCGGTCGCCCTTCAGGCTGACGTCGCTACCGAACCAGACCACGCTGCCGTTCTTAAGCTGCCGTACGATCAAGTCCTTCAGCTCGTCCATGGGCAGGTTCAGGTACTGCACCCGGTTGCCGCCCACGACATTGCCCAGATAGTCGATCGTGATGTTCTTGTAGAACGGTTTATCCGCCGTCGGCGAGTTTACGATGCTCACATAATCCTTCACAAGGTCGACGCCTACGTACTTTTTGTAAAAGCTCTTCGGGGTCAATTTTCTGTCCACATGGTATTTCTTATCTTTATCGACATACTCGAAGTCAAACGTCGTGGCGGGCTCGCCGAAGCACTCACACAGGAAGGTGTACATTTCCTTTCGCATGGAATCGGCCAGAGCTGCGAGTTTTTCATCACGTTTCTTTGGTTTGTATTTTCCTTCCTGTTCCTCGCGGACACATTTCGCCGCCTTCGCAGCGAAGCGGCGCAGCTTCGAATTGATCGTGCGGTTCATGGTCGGCGTGTGACTGCTCTGGAAGGTCTCCTCCATGGCCGTCTTCGGAACAACGCCGTACTTCGTAACGACATTGACAAACATGTCCCACTGACCGCCGTCCTGAATGCCCGTATCCAGCAGATAGGTGATCAGGCGCTCGTTCTTAGTAAGGCCGTCCTCACCGTCCGTCATCAGCTCGATCATGGACTCCAGAAAATAGTTGATCTTCTCGTATTTATCCCAAAACGCCACATAGTTCTGTGACAATTCGAACTTATCGAGTTTGCATTTTTTCGCAACTTCCTCGCGCAGCACGTTCAGCGCGGAGAATACCCAGCAGCGCCCGCTCTGCTTCTGGTTCGTCACCGGCAGGGTCTTCACATCCACCGAAAAATGGAAGTGTGCCTGGCCCATGCCCTTCTGGCAGAACACGATATCCTTCAGGTTGTTCTTCGCCAAAACATTCGACAGCGACCGCGCCAGCGGATCCTTCGCATAGTCCTTCTGGAATTCTTCAATGTCTTTTTTTGTGATCTCTTTCATATATCTAAACCTCTTTCCGAATAGCTTATCCGATCGGGAATCCAGTCCCGTCGATTTGGTGAAAAACCGCCCCGATTACACGTTCTATTATAGTTTAAAATGTACTTAATTGTCAAACCAAGGAATATCTGCAAGAAGAGCATCAGAAACCGGTAAAAATCCGGAATCTCAAAGTCTAGAGTACCAGAATCTCAAAGTGGCAGATCATTTCTTAGTTTTGAGCTCGGAGAACAAAGCGCTCCATCATTGGCCTTCTCAAATAAAAAGCGCCCCTAAGGGCGCTTTCCTATCAGTTTTATTATAGCGTCATCCTCTGCCTTCGGGAAATAATCCTCCACGCGGCCACAGATGGCTGTCCACGAAGCTGCGGGCGTTTCCTTATAGCCGGACGTCACACGGTCATAGCCCCAGATCTTCTCCGGCGGCAACAGAACCGAGACCGCCATTCCGTAGGTCTCGCCCTTTTTACTGCGTCGGCGCCGAAAGTCCGCCGTCACGAGATAAAGCTGCATCATCAGGCCCGTCATGATCCCGGCAAAATTCTTCTCGTCACCCTTGCCGAACCCGGCCGCACGCTTCAATTCCGTGGACAGAATGTCCACGTCCTTCCAGACCGTGTCTCCGTTCGCGTCCTCGCCGATATAATAGTCCATGATCAGCTTTTCGCGATGACTCGCCAGGCCGTCCTCATATCTCGCGTCGAAATCGTAGCCGTCCCGCCGGTAATTCGCGAACACCGGCAACCACTCCAGACTGATGAAACCCGCCTTGCCGCCGAAAAACTTCCCGTACGCGACCCTACGCTCACGCGCGGCGATCTCACGCCACTCCCACGGATCCGTGGCCCCATCGCCCGACCACCAGTCGACTGACGCCGTCATCTCCTCGACCGAGAAACCCACGACCTCATTTGCAAACAGCGGCAAAAAGCCGATCTCCTCGACCCGCTCCACCAACTGCTTATAATTTCGGATCCTCTTCGGATGGTTCCGCGGCAAACCCCGCATCACCCAAACACCATTCTCATGCTCCATACCTCAACCCTCCAAAAGCAACATTATTCTCGATTTCGCCTCTTTCTGTTGCCTCCACACCCCCGCAGGCGCTCCCTCGGCCGCCAAAAAGCAACTATCTTGCTTTCTCTCGCCGCCCTCTCAAGAGCAGGGCAGCCGCCCCCACGTTGGCCCTCAAAGGCCTCACCTACGTCCTGAACACCCTTGGGATGTGTCAGTGGGGACGGTTCCGTTTGACACATTCACTATTTGGCGTGCCGCCACGAAGCGGGGCTTACGTGGGATACGCTTTCGACCGGGCATTGGAACGAGTCGTAGAAAAACACCGCAAGTGAGATGTCGGATGAGGGGAGAAAAGCGATTTCCGAGATCGCTTTTCGCGCGAGCTGAGGTCGTTTTCATCAAGAAAACGGCCTCTGTCGAAGTGGGCCCCCTCGTATCCGACTTCGAACGAGCGACTAGTTTTTCACGACGAGCGACCTGACCGGGAGTAAGCGTATCCCACGGAAGGTCACCCCGCCCAGTGGCGGTTCACAATCTGAAAATGTGTCAACCAGGACCGTCCTTATTGCAGGTCATAGACCTGCAACGGTTGACACATTTATGAATTCAATGCGTAGTACAGGCCTTTCAGTGCCATGAGTTCGTCGTGGCTGCCCTGCTCCGCTATGCCTTTGTTGGATATGTACAGTATGCGGTCTGCGCTTCTTATGGTCGACAGTCGATGCGCGACCATAAATGACGTCTTTCCCTTCAGTAGTTTCTTCAGTGCCTTCTGGATCAGCGCCTCGGTCTCGGTGTCGATCGAGCTGGTCGCTTCATCCAGGATGACCACGGAAGGGTTCTTCAGGATGATGCGGGCGAAAGACAGCAGCTGCTTCTCACCGGCGGACAGGCCCGCGCCGCGCTCTTCGAGCGCGTGGTTGTAACCGTCTGTAAAACGCTCGATGAAGGTGTTGGCGTAGATGCTCTTCGCCGCCTCGATGCACTCCTCATCGGTCGCGTCCGGGCGTCCGTAGCGGATGTTCTCCAGGATGGTGCCCTTGAAGATGAAGGGCTCCTGCATCAGGACGCCGACCTCCTTACGGAGCGAGTCGAGCGTGACCTTCCGCACGTCTTTTCCGTCGATGCATACGCTTCCTTCCTTCACGTCGTAGAAGCGCGTCAGCATGTTGATGACCGTGGTCTTTCCGGCACCCGTGGGGCCTACCAGGGCAATGGTCTCGCCCGGCTTTACATGGAGATCGAAATGCTCCAGGATATTGACATCTTCGTCATAGGCGAAGGTAACGTCATTGAAGTCGACCTTACCGGCCACGTCGGAGAGCACCTCGCAGTCCTCTTCGTTCGCGATCTCTACCGGATAGTCGATGGTATCGAACACCTGCTCTAAGTTCGAGCTGACCTGCGCCAGCTGCTGGATCAGGATCGCGATCATGGTCAGCGGGCCGCTGAACTGCGTCATGTAACTGGTAAATGCTACCACCAGGCCGGCATTGACATTGTGAGAACCGCCCAGGATCATGGACAGTGCCACGCCGTAGAGGCAGACGGTGCCGAAGTTCCAGAAGGTCTCGACGATGGGCGTGTTCAGCTCGTTTCTACGGAAAATGCGCAGCCACTGCTTTACACAGCCGTCGTGGATCTCGTCGTAGATCGCCTCGCTGCTCTGCGTGCGGTTGTAACTCTTCACGATCTTTTCGCCCATGATGGTCTCGACCAAAAAGGCGGAACGGTTCGAGTTCTTCGCACGGAGTTTCGCGAACTCCTTACGGATGAAGTAACGAAGAGTGAAAATGCTGGCCATCATCGGGACCACGACCGCGAAAACGATACCTGTCAGCTTCGGCGACAGACCCAGCATGAAAAATGTAACGATGATGAGCTTCACTGCGTAGGACAGCAGGTTCAGCACATAGTTGGAGAAGAAATTGGCCAGATCGTTGACATAGTCCGTGACACGCACCACGATCTTTCCGTTGGGTTTGGAGTCGAAATAGTCAAACGGCAGCTCCTGCAGTTTGTAGAAGATCTCTTTTCGGACATCGCAGATGATCTTATGACCCACGATACCCATGATGCGCTGGTGGAAGAAATTCACCGTGATCTCCAGCGCGGCAATGACCGACATGGATGTGACGATGAATGCCAGCGTGCGGTATTCTTCCGTCACAACAACGTTGTTGATGATCTCCTTCAGAAGCAGCGGCGTGATCATCGCGAGACCGGCCGAAACCAGCATCAGCGCGCCGACCAGGATGAAATATCCCTTATACGGCTGCATGTAGCGGAGCACACGACCGAACTGCCGGACATCGAATTTCTTTTTGATGACTTCGTCCTGGAAGTACGTATTTTTCTTAGCCATGATCAGACACCCCCTTCCGCGAGTTTATCTGCCAAGGCATCGAAATTCACCGAGCCTTCCTGCGTCATTTGTATGTTGTATATCTTGGCAAATGTGCCATTCAACTTCATCAGTTCATCGAACGTTCCGCGTTCAATGATCTCGCCTTCGCGCATGTAGATGATCTCATCGCAGTCCACAACGGAGGACAGACGGTGCGCGGAAATCAGAAGCGTCTTATCCGGATAAAACTCCTTGATGTCCGCAAGGAGCCGTTTCTCCGTACCGACGTCGAGCGCCGATGTGGAATCGTCGAGAACAAGGATCGGGGCATTGCGGAGAAGCGCTCTCGCAATGGATACGCGCTGCTTCTGACCGCCCGAGATACCGAGACCGCGCTCACCGATGATGGTCTCGTAGCCTTCGGTCAGTTTCGAAATGAAACCGTGCGCCTGCGCGTGTTCCGCGGCTTTTACGACCTGCTGGCGCCCCACTTCTGGCTCCGAATACGCAATATTCGAAGTGATCGTATTGGAAAACAAAAATACGTCCTGGAATACATAAGAGAACTGCCTTCTTAACGAATTGAGTTCGTATTCGCGGATATCGATTCCGTTTAAGAGAATCTGTCCGTCGGTCATATCGTGAACGCGGATCAAAGACTCAAGAAGCACGCTCTTTCCGGATCCCGTACCGCCGACGATACCGATCTTCTTCCCGGGAGTAATGTCCAGATTGATGTTTCTGAGAATACTCTGTCCGCCGATTTCAAGGCTTCCGTTCACAATCTCAATATGCGCTTCGGTAAGCACGTCCAGGTCAGCCTCGGTCTCGTCCGAAGGAATCATGATGCTCTCTTTCGGAGGCTCGCTGACGCTGATGGGACCGCTTACGATCTTACTCTCTGTATTCATGAAGTCCAGCATTTTCCGTCCGGAAACCAGCTGCTGCTGCATCTGGAACATGCTGTTGTTGATCTGCGTTACATGGTTCATGATGCGGAACACGTAGTCCGCGCTGGCTACCAGGTAGCCGACCAGAAGCTCACCACGCATGACCAAAACCGCGCTCACGGCGATGCTGCCGATGTACGCTCCCTGGCGGATGATGCCGAAAATCGCCTCAAACGTCGAGGAAAGTTTGATCTGCTTAATATGCGCGTCGCGCAGTTTGTAGTTGGAAACATCGAACTTCTTTCTCTCGACGTCCTCGTTCGTGAACGAGCGCACCAGACGTACCGCCTCGATGTTCTCCTGCACGGTGAGTGCCATGTTACTGTTGCAACCGCGGATGGCGCGGAAATTCTCACGGGCCAGTTTGCGGAAACGCAACAAAGCCATGGCGAAAAACGGCGTCAGGATCAGCGGGATGACCAGGAGCCGCACATTGATCCGCGCCAGCATCACGATAGCAACGACCAGTACGAAGATACTGTCGCAGATGTTCGGGATCATACGGCAGAACATTTCCTTAAACATGATCGTGTCGGAGTTGATCGTGGTCAGCAGTTCGCCGGTGTTGTACTCGGAGATGGTCTCGGAGTCCAGTTCCATGAGTTTATGGAACGTAAGCACACGCAGATCGGTCTCGAGCGCCAGGCCCAGCTTCTGCAGGATGTAGTTCTTGATGTAGACGATCACATCCTTAAACAAAATCAGGCCCAGGAACACGGCCGCCACGGTGAAAAAGAGTTTCATCGTATGCATCTCGCCGTATTCGCCGGTCAGCAGAAAGGAAAAGAAATTCTTATGATCCACCGCCTGTTCCTGAATGATGTGATTGATAAAGATTGCTGTCAGCATCGGCAGCAGAAGATCCGCCGTCAACGCCGCGAAACTCAGCAGTTTCGTCAGAATGTCCAGCGGAAGATGCCTCTTCCACTGTTTGAAACCAAACTTAAAAACGTCCATTTGTTAACCCCCATATGCAGCCCGCAAAGCCTCCGCAGGCTGATATTATATTCTATACATCCGGATCTGCTTCTATCCCCGTTCCCGTTAAGCGGGGCTTTTGCTTCCGGCATATATATTCTTTACTCGTAGATGAACTCGGAAAATGTCCCGCTGCCGCCGGTCTGCTTCGTGGAAAAAACGAAGAGTCCGAAGCGTACGCCGGTGAAATGATCCAGTTTGAAGACCAGTTTGCTTTCCGGCCCCAATGCATTCTTTTCTTCGCCGTCGTAGTAGAAGAAGCGTCCCGTGTCCGCCTTGTTTTCAAACAGAGCTTCCGCGCGCAGTCGCACGCTGCTTCCGCTCAGTTTGACGCAGGCTAGTTCCGTTCCGAGCTCGTTATCCTTGCGTTCGCCCCAGAATGAACCATTATCGATCACGCGGTTTTGCATGACCACATAGAGTTCGCCGTCCCTGCGTGTGATCGCGGCAAATGCATAGGAACTCTCGAGCAGGCACAGGCCCGCGTAGTCACCCTCTTTAAGCGCTGATCCGTCCACCGTGATCTCCGCCGCGCAGGACGGGTAGGTGGTCCGCTGTGTCAGCACGTTTTTCGCCTGCACCAGGTTTTTACATACCTTATCCGTAGTGACCGTGACCGTTCCGACTTCCGTATCCCGCTTGATCAGTGTAAGGTCCGGCTCATGGTTAAATTGCCAGCAGCTCTTAAAAGCAAACGTGTCGAAGCGACGCTTATGACTCACGAAGTCGATCTCCACCGAGCCGCAAGCCGCTTGGGACTTTGCCGCAGTACTTATGATTTCGGGACATACGCTTCGGAAATCATCGCTGCTGACTAACGGTTCGTACACATGGTCCGGCTTCAGGTCCTCGATTGGAAACTGTGCCGGAAGCACTCCGTTCTCACCGAATACCGGCATACCGTCCTTCCAGGTCACAGGCACCAGGATCGGGATCCGTCCCACCGCACCGCTGTCCTGGAACACGATCGCATACCAGGCCCCGCCCGGTGTCTCTACGATACCGCCCTGGGCACAGCCGCTGTTAAAATATCCGCGGTCGTCGTCGAAAACATCTCCGCCGACAAATTCATCCGTCAGGGAAGCCGCAGAAAAACAAGCCTCCGTCCGCCTTCCGGTCGCCTTCGGCATGTGAATGAAGAAGATGTAATATCTTCCGTTGATCTTATAAAAATGAGAACCCTCGTAGCCCAGGTAGGCATCGTCCCGATCCGTAAGAATAAGACGGTGCAGACCTCCGGGTTTCGGCCCGGACAGGTCGTCCCGAAGCTCCGTCAGGTAGATCTCGCGATTTCCATACACGATATACACGCGCCCGTCATCGTCGAAGAGAATGGAATTATCATGGTAGAAGCCTTCAATCTCGCTTTTCTCCCACGGTCCCTCGATGCTCTCCGCACGGTACAGGTAGGTCTTGTGCGTGTCATTGGCCACGAAGCAAATGTAGAACGTGCCGTTGTGGTAACGCAGGCTCGCCGCCCACATGCCCTGGCCGTAGATGTTCTCCGCGCCCTCCAATCGCTGCGCCGATGTCGAATCGAGGCTGTCGTAAACGAACGCCGCGTGCTCCCAGTGCACCAGATCGTACGATCGCAAAATCTCGCAGCCCGGCATGAAATACATCGTCGTGCTGACCATGTAGTAGGTGTCGCCCACCCGGATCACATCCGGATCCGGGTAGTCCATGCGCGTCAGCGGATTGATCTTGCTGTGATCCATAGCAGTCCTCCTGCTTTATTCGAAGATCCAGTCCAGGATCTCATAGCCTTCACCGCTGAAGGTGAAATATACGCTGGTAACGCCCTTCAGGCCTTCCATCGGTGCCGAGCATACCGTAATCTCGTTGCCGTCGCTCTCGATCGGCAGGAAGCCGGCTACGTCCTGATTATTCAGTTTCGTCGAAACGCGGACCACACCGCTCTTACCGTTCGTGCGCACGGTCGCCTTCAGGGTCTTCGCGCCCTGCTCGCCGAAATCCACGCCGTTCAGTTTTACGAAATCGCCGTCATTGATCGCGGTCAGAAGCAGGTTTCCGCAACCGTACTTTTTGCTGACTTCATCTGCGGGCGCGGTATCCACACCTGCCATCGCACAGATCGTCGCGCCATTGATCTTCTCATAAGGGTTCAATGCTACGACCTGCTCACGGCCGGTGCGGGTCTGCGGGATCAGTCCAATGGTTCCGTCCTCACCCATGGTAAATGCTTCCACATTCGTGGAGCGGTATCCGTGGCGAATGCCCTGCGCCAGCTCCAGCATACGGGTGTGGTAGGTGATGTACCACTGCCCCTTGAAGTTAAATACGCAGTGGTGGTTGTTGCCGCCCTCACCCCAGTATGCGCCGGGGTTCTTCAGGATGCGCTCTTTGTACGTGAACGGTCCCAGAGGGTTTTTGCTCTCCATGACGATGATCTCGCCGTTCTCGAACTCGTACTCTTTGTTTTCCGCCTTATCCACATCAAAGTTGCTGCAATAGGTATAGTAGTAGGTATCGCCGTATTTGTGGATACCGGAATCTTCAAATAGGAACGGAGCGTCGATGGTCTTCGGAACATCGACCAGGCTCATCATGTCATCGCCCAGCTGCGCGCATCTGGCCGTCATCGGGTGCGCTGCGTCGCCCTTCCACGGGATGCCGCCGCCGAAATAGATGTAAGCCTTGCCGTCGTCGTCCACCAGGACTGCCGGGTCGAACAGCCATGCTACGTTTCCGCAGTTCTCCATATCACGGCGAATGAGTCCATGCCCCAGTTCATCTACGAACGGTCCGACCGGGCTGTCCGAAGAAACTACGCCGATGCCGCCGCCATTGTCCGCGAAATACAGGAAGAACTTCGGCTTGCCGTCGATCATCTTCCATGCTGCTGCCGGCGCCCAGGAGTTTTTCGCCCATTTTGCCGCGCCGTTCGGTCCAGCGACCATGATCTCGCCGTGGTCGGTGAAATTCACCATATCCTTCGTGGAAACCACGTAGATGCTGCTGATCTTGCTGTAGGAATTCTCTTTGATCGTCGTGCCGTCCGCCTCATACTCGTAAGCATCGGCCGTCATATAAAAGTACACGGTGTCGCCGTACACCATCGCGTACGGATCCGCGCCGTAATGCTGTGAAATGATCGGGTTAAAATCCCACACACCTTTATAACCCTGTGTCAGTTTCATGTTCTTAAAAATCTCTGAATAATCCATTTGTGAACCTCCTTCGTTGCTTTGTTTTCCCGTATTATCTTCTTTCGTTTCCGGATCTGTATCCGTGGTCCGGACTGCAGCCGTCGTCTCCGTCCCGTCTGACGTCTGCGTTTGCACACTCGCTTCCTGCGTCGTTTCGGTCGCATCCGGCGATGCGGTCGTGCTCTGCGTCGTATCCGGCGACGCCGGTCCGGGATCCGGCTTCACCGCGCATGCATTCATACACACCGCTCCTGCCAGCGCCATCCCGAGACAAACCTGATGTATTCTCTTTCGCTTCATAGGTAACCTCCTTAAAACACAGGCTTCCCAAATTTAAAATACTACCTGAAATATATCATATTTCAGGTAGTAAATCTATCGTATTATTTGCGGACCTTCTGTCAATAATTGCCTGTGCTAAATTCTCACTCATGGATGTTCGCATTCAGGATGTTGCTGCGATAATTCAGGTCCGTCCGAAGCGATAGACCCAAACAGGAGACAAACTCCGGATCACGTCACAATGCAAACGATCATCGGATTTTCATCCAACATTTGTCTCTCAAAAAGGTGCGTATCGATGTATCATCGGCGCTCTCATAATATGCAACCAACAGGCTTTTGAACTCCGGCACCTCCGACTCGGGAACGATCATAAGTCCCCCTCCGTGAGCGATCAGATAATGGTTACAAAACAGCACGGCTGCTCGTTTATTACCATCGATAAACACCTGCGTTCGCATGACGTATAGGCACAGAGAGATCGCCCGGTCGAGTGTATCGCCCTCGTTCGTCCGTATGCTTTGAAGGCTTTCCCGGACCACATTTTCCATGGGCAACGGCGGTACATAAGAAGATCCGCCAATCATCACCGGGACGCCCCGGATCCTGCCGCCATCCGAATAGAAGCCCTCATTGACCAGTTTCGCGATATGACACAGCAGATAATAATCACTGTCCGCCTGCAGAACATCTTCATCCAGGATAAACTCCCATGCATGTTTCAGGTTCAGTATCTTCTGAACATCCGTTGCGGTCATTCCATTGACCGTTCCATTCTCGATAATGTCCTCTGTCTGGGGAAATGTCGTGGAGACGCCTTCCAAAACCGCCTGATCATATATGCTGGTCTTCATGTTCGCCCTGGCAAAATCGAGGTTCTGCACCACTTCCGCGGTCAATGCACTCGAAGTATGGCCCAGTTGCGCCAGCTGCTTCGAGATCGCTCGTATCTGCTTCTTCAGTTCCCGGGCTTCTCTCGCATTACGCAACAAGAGTTGGTACAAGTCATCGGAATACACATCCACATACGTTGAGGTCAGGCGACTGCCAACCCTCTTGCGGATATAGAGATACTTCCCGCTCTTGTTTTCCTTAACCTCTGGTGAGCCATCATAAGGAATGAGGTTCAAACGAGCCTCTGCCTCGGCTTTTTCTTGTATCAAAGACCGTATCTTCTCAAAATCACTCATGGCACGCCTCCTTTAGGGAACTTTTATGTGGATATTATATGCGAAAGTTCCCTAAAAGTCAAGTGAAAAATAGGGAACTTTTTAAACTTAAGGTTATAATAAAGTTCCCTAAAAATCTCAACACCAGTAGGGTCAGAAACGGCGAGGCCGCCCGCAAAGTAGCAAAAAAACCTTCCACAAGCAACAATAAGCCCCTCAGAACAGCAACCCCCGGGGCGTCGCTTCGCGACGTTCCCGGGGGAACTGCAAACTTATATTATCAAGCCCAACTTACTGCTCCAGCAGAATCAGGTTCCAGGACAGCGGCTTTACGTGTGTCTTGATCTTGCCCTCGGCAAATGTCGCGCCGGCTGCCGGCTTGGGAACCACAACATCCGGATTCTCGAATGTGTTCTCCGCCTCCGGATCCTCGGAATACATCTCCAGATGCTCCTTGAACGAATAGCCCTCGAAAGCGCTAGCGTCGATGGTCAGCGGGTATTCGTCGGTCTCGCTCTTATTGACCACGAAAATGGCCACGCGGCCGGTCTCCTGATCCCATGCGGAAGCGGCGTCAATGTAAGGAACGCCTTCCTTCGTCGGATATTCAGAAGTATCGTCGATCACATAACCGGGAATATCAAAGGTCTCGCTCTCTACCGCGGTATTCAGCGCTACGCCCTTTGCGTAATCGATGAACTGCTTAAACGGATAGTAGGACGCGGACTTCCACACATGGTCGTGGTTGGACGCGCACAGAGCGCCGAGGCCGCCGGTCATGCAGCCGATTTTTACGCGGTCCGCGTGACGCAGCAGCGCCAGCTGAACCGTCGCCATGGACAGGGCGCGCACCATGTCGCCGCCCGGAAAATGAAAGTCTCTCATGTTATCCGGATCGTGCATGATGTATTTGCGGTTCGGATCAAAACGGTAGTGCGCACGGTACAGGTTGTGCGGGCCGTAACCCGGATTCAGTTCGCGTGTCGGACGTACCATGGAGCCGTACTCGTCGAAGGAGATCATCACCTTATGCGGGCTGCGCATCTTCGCAGCCACCAGGTCGCAGAGCGCTACCTCGGTGTTGATGAAATCCTCATAGTAGAGGGAACCGCCCAACAGGGCCTTTAAGTCTCCCGGAGGCGCGATGTGATAGTGGTGCACAGACAGATAGTCCACGGATTCGTAGCACTCGTTCAGTACATCCTCCTCCCACTGCGGGAAATGTGCCATAAATGGCGCTGAGGAGCCGCATACGGCGGTTTCTATGCTCGGGTCGATCCATTTTACCAATTTGGAGATTTCGTTCGTACGGATGCCGTAGCCGCGGGGATCTTTCTCCCAGGAGCCGAGCTGCCACGGGCCGTCCATTTCATTGCCCAGATACCACATCTTAACGCCGTAAGGCTTTTCGTGGCCATTCTTCTTACGCTGCTCCGCCCACCAGCTGGTTCCTTCGTGGTTCGTATACTCCACGATGGCCATGGCGTCGCGCATGTCGCCGGTGCCAAGGTTCACCGTATACAAGGGCTCGGTGCCGACCTTCTCTGCCCAGTGCAGGTACTCATCGTGACCTACCTGGTTTGTGTAATACTGGTACCACGCCGGATCTAGCGCAATCTTCCTCTGATCCTTCGGGCCAATGGAATTCTTCCAGTCCCATCCGGATACGAAGTTACCGCCGGGCAGACGGCAGGCAGGCATGCCTGTCACCTTCAGGGCGTTGATGACATCCGTACGGAAGCCCTCTTCATCCGCAGTCGGATGCTTCGGGTTGTACATGGTGCCGTTAACCATGGAGCCGATCGGCTCCAGAAATGTGCTGAACAGTCGGTTACTGATCTCACCGATCTGATACAGCGGATGAATCGTAATTTTAGCGTCTTTACTCATTGTTTTCCCGCTCTCCTTTGTACATTATTAGGTTTTCACACTCTCTTTCGGACCTATTCGATTTGAAATCCGCTACCCGTTTATTTTATCACAGAATGACCGATTTGGCAAATGTATTCTCATTCTGCGATCGGAGGCACAATTCCGCTAAGCAGTGCATTTTTGTTCAATTCTACGTGCGCCAGCGGGTTCCCCTCCGCGTGCAGTTGAACCAAAGACTCACACTGAACCAGGTTCAAAGCCATCAGCAAATTCCCTTCGCAACTAAGTTCAGTCAGTTCCGCATTGCCGGACAGATCCAGACTTTCCAGTCGATTGTGATTGCAGCCTAAGGTCTTCAGCATCGGGTTTCCGTTGAAATTCAGTTCATGCAATTGGTTTTCGGAACAGTCCACCCACTTCAAAACAGCGTTCTTACTGAAATCCAGTTCATACAATTGATTTCCCGCACAGCTTATCCTCTCCAAATCGGTATTCTTACTCAGGTCCAGTTTTAATAGGGCGTTGTTGAAGCAATAGAGCTTTTTTATCGCTTTAATCGCGGTTACATCTATTTCGCCCAACTGATTATTGTAGCAGTAGAGCGTTTTCAGGTCTTCGTTTTTACGAAACTTCAATTTGCTGATCTGATTATTACTGCAATCGAGTTCACTCAACGCTTTATTCGAACGAACATCCAGTTCGGTCAGAAGGTTATTGGAGCAATTCAAATACTCCAACGCTTTATTCGAACGAACATCCAGACTCGTCAATTGATTCCCGGAACAATCCAAATAGTCCAGAGCTTTATTTGAACTTATATCCAACTCTTTCAAATACAGGCCTTTGCAAGTCAGAGATGCCAGATTCGGAAAATACTCTATGCCTGTCAAAGTATCGATAACGATCGGATATACGAAGGGATCCAAGTAGCCACCGCCCATGAAGCCCTGGTACGACGGCCCCTGTGCGATCTCGATGCGGAACACTTCTTCTCGTTCTGCTTTGCTGAGCATACCATCTTCGTCCAAATCGAACTCGCTCACTATATATTCGCGTAAATACTCATTCGGAAAATGCGCTTCGTCAATCGGAATGTTACGGTTCATGAACCATTTCCCCGCAAGGATGAAGCCTGCAACTGCCAGAACTCCCGCGAAGATACTCACGATCGTAATGGGTTTCCACGCATGCGATACCTTACCGCCGGTGGCTTCCTCATCTTCAGAAACAGGCAGTTCCCCGCTCTCACTCTTCGATACCTTCAAGTCACCCGTTTCCGCATCCGAAAAATAAGCTTCGTCGATCTCGCCGATCCGTTTCAGCAAATACGTTTTACCATCAACGGGCCAGACCGTCTTCGCTTCCCGAAACGTTTCCTTCAGGGCTTCGCGAATACCGGACAGTTCGGTTCGGACATCGTCCGAATATAGACCATACCGATTTGCGATGGTCCGGATCGACATCCCAAACCAGTATCGCATCATAAAGAGACAGCGTTTCGATGCAGAAAGAGAGCCCAGAAAAGCGTTGAGCATTTCGACGATTCCGTCATCCTCGTCACGCTTATCAGCTCCGAGATACCCGTTTTCTACGCAATCATCCAGTTCGTTGACGATCATTTCGATCTCAGCTGCATTTGCAACCTTCGGTTCCTCCTCCGGATACTGAAAAGCGATCTCACGTGTCAGTCTTCCCATGTACGATTTTAAACTCTTCGTTTTCATTGGGGGATGGGATGTCCAGCTCCTGCGTAAAGCCTCTCGAAAACACTCTTTGGCGGCAGATTCTTCACCCGATATCGTATAGGCGATCGTCCTGCAATACATTTCATATTTCGCGGTCGTTTCTAACAGTGCACGTTCATCGGACTGTTCGAACAACTCCAGAATCTGTCTATCATTTAGCATATTTTAGTATACCTTCATCCTTATCATACACTATTATTACATCTGTTTCTAAACCCTCAGGACTATACTCCACCTCAATATCATTTTCTTCGGCTCCGGTAACGGAAACGTCGGTGTCCACCGACAGATAGTCACAAAAAAGGAGGTTCGTCACATCCAGTTCGTGTAGTTCATTATTCTGGCACTTTACTCTTTTCAGAATATGATTTTGGCTCAGATCCAACTGTTGCAACCGATTCCCGTTGCACACCAAGGTAGTAAGTTTACGATTTTCTCCCAGATTTAATTCCGATAAGAGATTATCCCTGCAGTTTAATTCCAAAAGTCCCTTATTGTGACGTATATCCAGTTTTTCCACGTATGTATCGAAACAGTAAAGCTTTGTCAACTCCGTATTCCAACTCAGATCCAATTCCCCAATCGGGTTGCAGGAACAATCCAATGAATTCAGAACGCAACTTCTGCGAAGATCCAGATGCGTTATTTGATTATTCGAACAGATAAGGTCCTGAAGAACTGCTGAACTTCCTGTATCCAAACTGTTCAGCATATTTTCGGAGCAGTCCAGATACCTTAATCTCGTGTTATACTTCACAGTAAGTTCTGTCAACTGATTGCTACGGCAGTCGAGTTCCTCTAGATTAAGACATCCGCTTTTATCTATACTCTTCAAGTTATTCATAGAACAATCGAGCCACTTTAGCGCATCACACTCGCTCACATCCAGGCTTCTTAGTTCATTACTCGAACAACCTAAGAACTCCAAATTGAAACATCCTTTTACGTTCAGAGCGGTTAATAAGTTATATGAGCAGAAGAGTCTCCTGAGATTTCTACACCCACTCACATCCAGTTCCCTCAGTATACCACCATAGCAATGCACCTCTTCCAATGCATCACACTCGTTCGCGCGCAATTCAGTAAGATCACCATACGCTATCCGAAACACTCTGAGAGCCTTGTATTCGCTCAAATCCAGGCTTGATCCTTCATACCAGTAAAGAGTCAGTTCCTCAAGGTTAGGAAATAGTTCGCTCCCCTCCAAGCTCCGGATTCTGGTTTCCTCCTCCTTCAGATCGATGCTCTTTATCGCCAGGGTCTCGCTCTCTTCCAAAGTGAAATTATTATTCGTGTCGAATTCATTGTGAATGTATTCCCGAAATGCTTCATCCGGAAAATACTTAGATGTAATGGGGATATCCGCTGAAGCCGCTGTCCTGTCACTGCAACCAACCGGTCCCGACGCCAGAAGGAGCGCCATACCGGCCATAACAAATCCTTTCCTCATATCTTCTCCTTCGAAGTATCTTTTCTTCATTCATCAACCTGCCGACGTCCGTGTACCGTTATTCGATCCTCATCACAGTACAAGCGAAGCTGCGCAGGGCATGAACTCACATCCAAACTCGTTAGCCCATTATCATAACAGGATATCTCATTCAATCCCGTACACCCGTCCACACTCAAGCTCGTCAGTTGGTTGTGAGCACAGTTGATCGTATCCAGTTCTGTAAAGCCGGATACATCCAGACTCGTCAATTTATTATATTGGCAGGTGACCGTTATTAATTCCAAACACCCGGTCATATTTAAACTTGTCAAATTATTATTTGAACAGTAGAGAGCATATAGTTTTGTAAAACCGGACACATCCAAACTCGTTAACTCGTTATTAAAACAGGAAAGTCGGGATAAATTCGAGCACCCGGCTATATTCAGAAGTGTCAGTTGGTTGTCCTCGCATTGGAGTTCTGATAGCACAGAACATCCGCTAACATCCAGAGTCGCCAGTTTATTCATATTGCAAACAAGAGTAATCAACAACCTATTTTTGCTCAGATCCAAAGCATCCAGTTTATTTTCTTCGCAAAACAAAAACCTCAGGTTCGGATTATGGCTTACATCCAAAGCGGATAATTCATTCCTATTGCATTCTAGGGTCTGTAGTTTCGGATTGTGACTCACATTCAAAACAGCAATCATATTATATGAGCATTGAAGTTCACGAAGTTCGACGTTTTGGCTCACATCCAAACTGGTAACTTCGTTATTCCAACACCGCAAAACCCGCAGTCTCGGAAAGTATTCAATCCCCCTCAGATCTTTGATCTTCATATCAAATACATCGCACTCTTTTACCTTTTTCCGTTCGTACCCGTTCAAAACGCCGTCTTCATCCTCATCATAATAGGTGGAAACGTATACCCGAAACCTCTTATCCGGAAAATGCTCTTCATCGATCGGGATCGCAGCTAAACTCTCCTCCTTGCTTCGCCCCAAAAATACGAACGCAAAAATCGCCGCCGCGATCAAAACCACGGCCGCCACAGACAGGATAAGTATATATTTTTTCTTTCCCGGTTTACTCATTTTGATCCATCCTTACATCATTTTCGAACGAAGTCTGAAGCACATCCATCCGATCATTGATCAATAAATCACGAGCCCTCCCCCTCGTCGGTACTACAAACATTATATCGGTGAACCGAAGTAAACGCAAGCCCCCGGTTCCTTCTGATCATCCTCAGCGACGACAACGATGCGGCTCGGATGCAGATTATCATAAAGAGCTTTGACTCTCTTAATAATTCCGGACTGATGAAACGATTAAGCTTTTCAGCTTTTGCTTCCGTCGTAGTGATCGCTGTCACTTCATGATTCTGTGCCAATAATACCGCAAGGCTCAGTCCTACATATCCTACACCTGCAACTGTAATCTTCATATGGGGGGCCCGCCCTTTATTATTCAACTCGAGGCAATTCTTTAATCTCTTCGGAAAAGGTCTCTCGTGTATACCTTCTCTTCTACGTCATCGAGAATACTGTCATACCGGTTCGCAATGATCGCATCGGATCCGCTTTTAAACTTCTTAATATCATTCACTACCAGAGATCCGAAAAACGTAGTTCCGTCCTGTAAAGTAGGCTCATAAATGATGACTGTGGCCCCTTTTGCTTTCAAACGCTTCATAACGCCCTGAATACTGCTCTGCCGGAAGTTATCAGAATTCGCCTTCATGGTGAGTCGGTAAACGCCGATCGTGATCGGACGTTCCTTCTGCGCATTCCACATAGAACTGGCAGTATAATAACCAGCGCGATCCAGAACACGGTCCGCAATGAAATCCTTACGCGTGCGGTTTGACTCAACGATCGCTCGTATCAGTTCTTCCGGAACATCACTGTAGTTCGCGAGCAACTGCTTCGTATCCTTCGGCAGACAATAACCGCCGTAACCAAAAGATGGATTGTTATAGAAATCACCGATACGGGGGTCCAGAGAAACTCCCTTGATAATGTTTTGTGTGTTCAATCCCTTTAGTTCGGCATAGGTATCCAGCTCATTGAAATAGGATACACGAAGTGCCAGATAGGTGTTTGCGAAGAGTTTTACGGCCTCCGCTTCCGAATAATCCATGAACAATGTATCGATGTTCGACTTCTCTGCGCCTTCTTGAAGTAGCCGCGCAAATATCTCCGCTGTCTCGCGAGTACTGTCATCGCATCCTACGATGATGCGGGAGGGATAAAGGTTATCGTAAAGAGCCTTCGAACCCCGTAAGAATTCCGGGCTGAACATAATCTTGTCGCTGTTCTTTTTCTCTCTTATGCTTCTTGTATAACCGACAGGTATAGTGGATTTGATGACCATGAAAGCGTTCGGATTCGCTCTTAGCACCTGATCGATCACACTCTCTACCGCGCTGGTATCGAAGAAATTCTTCTGCGGATCATAGTTCGTCGGAGCTGCTATCACCACGATATCAGCATCCTTATATGCACTGTCGCCATCCATGGTCGCGACCAGTTTCAATTCTTTTTCTGCGAGGTACTTCTCGATATAGTCATCCTGAAGCGGGCTTTCATGCCGATTGATCTTCTCAACCTTCTCCGGTATGATATCCACTGCCGTTACTTCATGATGTTGAGATAACAATACTGCGATCGAGAGTCCTACATATCCCGTGCCCGCTACAGCGATCTTTACCTCTTCATACTTTCTCATTTTTCTCACTACCCCATTTACAGTTTATGATCTTGATCGTAAACGATCATTTATGTGCGATCAACCATAATATCTTTTATACCATTCAGCAAAAGAGCGTAACCCTTCACGAATGCCGATCTTTGGCGTGAAACCATAATCATTTTCAAGAGCTGAGTTGTCGGCGTATGTAACGGGAACATCTCCCGGTTGCATACCGACCAGTTCACGATGTGCCTCAAAATCATAGTCCGCAGGAAGTACCCCGGCACGAACCAACTCTTCCTGCAAAGTCTGTACATAATCCAGCAAGTTCTCTGGCTGGCCACCGCCGATGTTGTAAACTGCATAAGGCGGTATGGGCAGTCCGTCTTCTCCGGTCAGTTTCTCCGGTGCTCCCTGCATGACTCTTAAGATTCCTTCGACGATATCATCCACATATGTAAAATCCCGCTTGCAGTTTCCATAGTTGAATATCTTAATGGTTCCGTTCTTCGCCAGCGTATTTGATGCTGAATAATAAAACATATCCGGCCGACCGGCAGGTCCGTAAACAGTGAAGAACCTAAGCCCGGTTGACGGGATATTATATAATTTGCTATAACTGTGGGCTAATAATTCATTTGACTTCTTCGTCGCGGCATACAGAGAAACCGGGTTATCCACCTTATCGTCTACCGAAAAAGGAACCTTCTTATTTCCGCCGTAAACACTCGAACTGGAGGCATATACCAAATGCTCTACGCCAACATTCCCGCCATCGTAACTATGACGGCAGGCTTCAAGAATATTAAAAAAACCGATGATATTACTCTCGATGTAAACATCGGGATGGTCGATGGAATATCTCACCCCGGCCTGTGCCGCGAGGTTCACCACGATCGCAGGCTTATATGTGGCGAAAACGCGGTCTACGAGCTCTTTATCCGCCAGGTTTCCGCGCACAAATATATGCTTAACAGAGGATGCTTTCGCAGCCTCCTCAATAAGATTCAACCGATATTCCTTTAATTCCACATCGTAGTAATCATTCATGGAATCGAAAGAGATCACTGTACCTGAGGTCATCTCTTTCAAAAGACGAAGGACTAAATTCGCACCAATAAACCCGGGCGAACCGGTCACCAGTATTGTTTTATTGTTAATGCAGATTTGTTTTTTCCCCATTTGACACTTGATTATCCTTCGTGGATTTCTGTGAAACAAGATGATCCACCCCTCACTGATCATCCTACTTGTAACCATATCATATCCTAGTCTTGATTTCAACAAAAAAATATGACGGACCCCTTCGGATTCCGTCATATTTCACTTATCTTTTTTCCCGTCTCACGGGGTTCCGTATGTTACGTTCAGTTTCGTCCAAATGCCGCTGTCGTAGCCGGTCGCGCCCACAGGTGCGTAGAAGTGCATATTGCTATAGCCCGAGACGTTGAAGTCGCTCTCGCTCCAGGTCGGGGCTGTGGTGGACGTGAAGATCACGTTCATCGAGCCGCCGTACCAGAAGGTGTAGGCGTCGATCGATGTCAGGGATGCGGGCAATGTCACGCTCGCGAGGTTCGAGTTCGCGAATACGAACGCATCCAGACTCTTAAGACCATTGCCGGAGAATGTGACCTTCGTCAGAGCGGAGCAGTTGCCGAAGGCGCCCTCGCCGATCGTTGTCACGCTCGACGGAACGACGATCTCCGTTGCGGCGTTGTTGTAGTAGAACGCATAGGGCCGGATCGTTGTAAGGCCGCTCTGCAGCGTCACCTGACCGGAAGCGAGGTGCGCATCATACAACACCGTCAGGTCCTTCGAGTAAACGCAGTTATTCTTCAAGACGAAGTACGGATTGCCGGAGGCGATCGTGATCACCAGGTCGGAGGCCTGTGTGAATACGCCCGAACCCCAGGTCTTCACGGTTGCCGGAATGGTGACCTTCTTCAGGTTCTTACCCGCGGTGAAGGCGAAATCGCCGAGTTCCACGAGGTTCGAAGGAAGCACCACCTCGCTGCTCGTCAACGAGGAAAATGCAGACTTCTCGATCACAGTCACGGTCTTTCCGTCGATCGTGGTCGGAATCACGAATTTATCCGGGTAAGTCTTCCCGTCGTACTGGTAAATGGACAGGGCCCCGTCCGAACGGTTGCGGGTCGAGAACAGGCTTACGCGTTCCTTTACGTTGTAGGAACGGGGCGCCTTTCCCGAGTAACCTGCCTCGAGTTCGTAGTATTTGCCGTTTAGGCACGCCATCGCGTTACGATGACCGCTACCGGCGCCCGGATCTTTATTTCCGTTGCGGCCCCAGGCGTCGATGCCGAGCAACTCACACTCGCGAATGATCAGGGATGTGCTGGCCCAGCAGTCACCGCCGCCGTAGATCAGCATGGATACGTAACCGGAGTAGCTCGCACTGTAGTCGAATGTAGCCGGATAATGCGCGATGGCATTCATCTTCTCCAGGTCAGTCATACCCGAAGTGATATTCTTCTTCAGATACTCCCGGATCAGACCGTCAGCATATTCCACCGCATAGTCCACAACATGCACATTCACGGTGTAGGTCACGCCGTCGATGGTGCATGAGATCACGGAATCGCCGAACTGCGGGCGGTTCTCAACGCGGCTCTCGCCAGTCGCCAGGCTGAAGACCGTCGTCTGGACGTAGCGGATCTTTACCAGGCCTGTCGAGTCAACGGTGCATGTATTACCGCTCTGTACGGAATATCGAACATTCGTTCCTGTAGCCTGCAACTGGAAAGTCTGCGGTTTATTTGAAGGAAGCGTCAGGACATCCTTGTAGCCGTCGGAAAGCGCATATAAAGTGATATCCACGGCATTGATCGGCAACTGCTCGACGTACAGGGTCGCCGCAGCGGAGGTCGCCTTCTTACCGTTGCCGTCGGTTACGACGCAGCGGAACTGCCAGCCGTTTAAACCATTCGTCGATGCGACTGTCAGGGCTGCCGTCTTCGCGCCGGTCTGGCCCGAATTCGCCCAGGAACTGTTTGCATCCTTACGCGACTGCCACTGATAACTAAGCGTCGCTTTTCCGGTCGCTGCGACCTTAAACTGTACGGTCGTTCCGGCTACGACATGAATGCTCTCAGGTTGCTGTGTGATCTTAGGGATCACGGTCAATGTCGCTACGCCCGATCCCCAGCTCTTCCCGTTTCCGTCGGTCACGACGCAGCGGAACTGCCAGCCGTTTAAGCCCGCTGAGGCTGTGACGGACAGTGTCTTCGTCTTCGCGCCGGGCTGGCCGGAATTCGCCCATTCACTGTTTGCATCTCTACGTGACTGCCACCGATAGCTTAGGGGTGCCTTGCCGGTCGCCGCCACGGAAAATGTCGCGGTATCTCCGGCGCCCACGCTCTGATTAGCCGGTTGCTTCGTAATCTGGGGCACCACGGTCAATGTTGCAACACCCGATCCCCAGCTTACGCCGTTTCCATCGGTCACGACGCAGCGGAACTGCCAGCCATGTAAGCCCGCCGTCGCTGTGACGGACAGTGTCTTCGTCATCGCGCCTGGCTGTCCGGAATTCGTCCACGCGCTGTTTGCATCTTTACGCGACTGCCACCGATAACTGAGCGTCGCCTTTCCGGTCGCTTCCACGGTAAATGCCGCGACTTTTCCGACCGGGGTCCTCTGGTCCTTCGGCTGCACAGTGATCTTCGGAACGACTCTCAGAACGGCCGTATCTGACACGGCTATCTTCTTGTTTCCATCCGTTACGACACAGCGGAACTGCCAGCCATGTAAGCCCGCCGTCGCTGTGACGGATAGCGTCTTCGTTTTCGCGCCGGGCTGCCCGGAGTTCGCCCAGGAACTGCTCGCATTCTTACGCGACTGCCACTGATACGTAAGCGTCCCCGTACCCTTCGCAGCCACGGTAAACGTAGCCGTGTTGCCGACCGGTACATTGACACTCGCCGGCTGCGACGTGATCGTCACGGCCGCAGTGCTGTCCGCATATACCGAAACCTCCGTCGATACAAAGCCACCAAAAAGCGCTAAAGCGCCTGCTAAAGTAACGGTCAGCACAAACAGTGCGACGATGAGCCGAGGCCATGAAACTCTCCTCTTATTCAATCTACGTTACCTCCTATCCTTTTCTCAAAAAACTTATACTCATTAACCCTTTTTTAGAGTTGCTGCTTTGGAATAAACGATCTGTCCGTTCGCATCGGTCACAACGCAGCGGAACTGCCAGCCATCTAAACCTGCGCGCATCGGTACGGTCAATGTATCGGTCTTCGCTCCGCTCTGTCCGGAGTTCGTCCATGCCGCGTCCGAATTCTTACGTGACTGCCAGCGGTAGGTAAGCGCCTTTCCATTTGCCTTTACGGTAAATGTCGCCGTCTCACCTACAGCCACCGTCGTATCGGAAGGCTGCTGCGTGATCACCGGAAGAACGGTCAGAGTGACCACATCGGAAGTGGTCTTCTTCCCGGTCGCCGAGGTCACGATGCAGCGGAACTGCCAGCCGTTTAAGCCGGGAGTCGTCGCAACTGTCAGAGTCTCGGTCTTCGCTCCGCTCTGGCCCGAATACGACCAGTCGCTCTCTGCATTCTTTCGAGACTGCCACCGGTAAGTCATGGTTTCCGAGCAGATCGCAACCACGGAAAATGTAGCTTCCGTCCCGGCACCCACCGTCTGATCCACAGGTTGAGTGGTGATCTTCGGCGTGTCCGTTTTTACCCGAAGAGTAGCAACGTCTGTATACTCCTTCTGCCCGTTTCCGTCCGTTACGACGCAGCGGAACTGCCATCCGTCTAAACCGGGAGTTGTCGCAACTGTCAGAGTCTTAGTCTTCGCTCCGCTCTGCCCTGAATTCGTCCATGCGCTGTCCGCATTCTTTCGGGACTGCCACTGGTAACTGAGGGGTGCCTTACCCACCGCTTCCACGGTAAATGTAGCCGCCGTGCCGACAGATACCGTGCGGCTGACCGGCTGCTTCATGATCCTCGGGATGATGGTCAGCGTCGCCGACGGCGAAGACTTTCTCAAACCATTGGCCGCAGTAACTATACAACGATACTGATATCCGTGACGGGCAATGAAGGCAGTTACCATCAGCTGGGATGTATCGTATCCGGTCTCCGTCGTATCCGTCCAATCCTGCGTAGAATCGGCACGTTCCTGCCACCGATAGGTAAGCGGTTTGGTCCCGATCGCCTCAACGTTAAAGAGTGCTGTATAGTTTGCCGGAACGGACTGATTTTCCGGATTTTTCGTGAACGCCGGACTGATGCCCAGAGTGACATCCCTTGAGATCGTCTTCTGCCCGTGCGCATCCGTAACGATGCAACGGAACCGCCAGCCGTGCAAGCCGCCGGTCACGGCGATCGAAAGCGTGTCGGTCTTCGCTCCGTTCTGCCCCGAATTCGTCCAGGCAGAGTTTGCGTCCTTCCGTGACTGCCACTGGTAAGTGAACGGTCCGAATCCGGACGCGGTCAATGTCAGCTTCGCTGTAGAACCCGCAGTTGTCTTCGTGTTTTTCGGTTGCCGAGTGATCACCGGACAGGTATAGAGCGCAGCCGGTTTCGAGATCACGGAAACGCCGGCTCCGTCCGTTACGACGCAGCGATAACGATATCCATACAGGGAGTCCTGCGCCTCGATCGACAGCGTCGATGCCGTCGCGTCTTCCTGACTGTATACTAACCAGCTCGTACTGCCGGGAACCTGATACTGCCACTGGTAGGTCAAGTTCTTATAGCCGTGAGCCAGAACGGAGTATGTTGCGGTTTCTCCCGGAAGCACAGCCACATCCTCAGGTTGGGTCGTGATGCTTGGAATCGGCGCCCATACCGCATAGAGGCGGTCAGCCCATTCGGATCTTACGTAATAGGTATCGCCCTGCTTATACTCCGGCTCGTTTGCATTTTCATCGGTGGACCACCCCAAAAAAGTATAGCCGGGGCAGGCCGGTTTCGCGGAAGGGATCGTAACGATATCTCCAAAATATGTGTTGATCCCGCCAGGGCCTCCGGTCGCGGTCGTATTCTGCGGTGCGTTAGTTTCGAACCAAAGCACACCTGTCATATCCGGATCCGGGGTGTAGAAAAAAGTATAGTACTCGGTCACCAAATCGGTATCATATGTCAGAGTCCAGTTGGAGAAGTCGTCATATAGTTTTGCTATATTATTATTGATCCTGACCTTCGTAGGCGCAAAATACGTAACGCCATTATACACACACGAAGATACCGCGATCTTGTAGTTATCCTGAGGGCGGAACCCGACTACGACCTGGTAGGTCTTTCCCTTCACAAACACATCTTTCGAGCCCAGTGTCTTCACCGGTCCATTATCATACTCGATGAACTTAACACTCGAGATCGCATAATGAGCTCCGGAAGGATGCACGATCTGTGTCGTATTCGGACGATTTCCGGCCACGGGAGCAACGACCGTTACGGAAGCATTTTTCAGTATCGGATCCATCCTTGCATATAGATCCAGATCCTTATAGATCCTGCCCGCAAGGAACTGATCATAGTAGGTGTTATAGTCATAATACCACCCCATAAAGACAGCATCCTCGCTGTAGAGGGTCGGAAGCGGATTTAACCAATTTCCGTTCATTACCTTCACACAGGACCCTGCTGTGCTCGAGGGATGGAAATACACCGTCCAAATGGTATCCTCGTCGTCATATGCACTGACCTGTTTCGGTGCCAGCGTCAGCATCAGCACCGCCACCAGGAGCATTAACGTATGTTTGAAAAACCGGCGTTTATCCATATAATCTTTCTCCCTTTCCAATATTATGTGATTGTTTTCTGGCTACCTAAATCTTGATTCCAGTGTAGCATAATATGATAGAAAAAACAATGTACGAATACCGAAAGAGCAGAAAAAATCTGCGGCGGAAACCGGTTTATCAGTCCGCCGCAGAAGTTACATTTTTATGTTTGTTTTATTATTTTACGGTCAATGTCGCCGCATTCGAATTCGATTTCTGTCCGTTCGCATCCGTTACAATGCAGCGGAACTGCCAGCCGTTTAAGCCTGCTGTCGTTTTCACGGATAATGTAGCAGTCTTCGCGCCGCTCTGTCCGGAATTCGACCATTCTGCGGAGGAATTCTTACGGGACTGCCACTGATATTTCAGCGTTCCCGTTCCGGTCGCACGAATCGTGAAGCTTGCTGTCGCGCCGACCTTTACACTGGCGTTCGCAGGCTGCGCGGTGATATTCGGAACGATCGACAATGTAACGATATCCGAGACGGTCTGATGTTTTGCGCTGTCTCTTACGATACAGCGGAACTGCCAGCCGTTTAAGCCCGGGGTCGTATTCACCGACAGGGTCTCTGTCTTCGCGCCGGGCTGACCGGAATTCGCCCATGTAGCATCTGCATTCTTACGGGACTGCCACTGATACGTCAGGGTGCCGGAACCGACTGCACTTAAGGTGAAGTCAGCCTTAGAGCTGGCGATCGCTTTCTGATCGGTGGGCTGTTTTGTGACTGCGATAGCTCCTACAGACAATGTTGCGACGCCGGAACCCCATTTGAAACCATTTCCATCGGTTACGACGCAACGGAACTGCCAGCCGTTTAAGCCTGCTGTCGCATTGACCGTCAGAGTCGGTGTCTTCGCACCGGACTGGCCGGAATTCGTCCATGCAGCGTCTGCATTCTTACGGGACTGCCACTGGTAGGAAAGCGGTGCCTTACCGGCAGCTGCTGCCGTGAACTTCGCCTTCAATCCGGGAACGGTGCTGACATTTGCCGGATTAGTAGTGAACTTAATGCGTACGGTTAGGTTTGCTTCATCCGACTCGACCATACGTCCGTTGCCGTCCTTGATGATACAGCGGAACTGCCAGCCATCGAGGCCGCCGGTCGTAGCTATAGACAGGGTCTTCGTCTTTGCGCCTGTTGCGCCGGAGTTCGACCATGCAGCAGCTTCATTCTTGCGGGACTGCCACTGATAGGTCAGGGTACCGGTGCCACTCGCCGCTACGGTGAATGTCGCCGTGTTGCCTGCCTGCGTGGTGAAGTCTGCCGGCTGAGCGGAGATCGTGATCGGAACGACATTTAATGTTGCGGTCAAGGATTCAGCGGATTCACCCTTGCTGTCCGATACCGTACAGCGGAACTGCCATCCGTTGTGCGAGGAGTTTGCCGGAACGCTGAGCGTGTTTGTGTTCGCTCCGCTTAAAGTCGAGTTCGTCCATGTTCCGGAAGCACTGCTGCGCTGCTGCCATTGATAACTAAGCGTTCCGACACCGGAAGCCACGATCTTGAACTTCGCGGTAGACCCGTTCGCCGCGTTTTTATCTGCAGGCTGCGCGAGGATCGACAAATTGATCGACAGGGTAGCCTCTCTGGTTATCGACTGTAAGCCGTTTGCAGGATCCGTGATAACGCAACGGAACTGATATCCGTTTAAGTTTTCGGTAGCCGAAACCGAAAGTGTTGCAGTCTTCGCGCCCTTCTGGCCGGAGTTCGCCCATGAAGCCGAAGAATTCTTACGATACTGCCACTGATAGTTAAGTGCTCCCGTTCCGTAAGCATCTACAGAAAATTCTGCCGTCGTTCCTGCTACGGCGCCCTTACTCTTAGGCTGCGTTACGATGGTAGGTGCCTTAGGCGCTTCCGTCGTGGAAGGCTGAGGTGCCGATACCGGGAAGGTCATATATACAAAGTTGTTGTTGCTCACGGAATTTCCGTCATTAAACATCATGCTAATGAAGGGGATCATTTCCGAGTCATCGGGCACATTTGCATACAGATAGTAGTTTCTGGACTTTCCCGGTAAGGTATATTCATGAGGATTTGAATCCGTATGTATGACCCACCACTGAGTATATACGCCGCCGATACCCATTTCGGTCCAGTTGAAAGATATGGGTTTTGATCCCGTGTTCGTCAACGAAACTTTCACAAATATGCCGTGTTCGCCGTCAAGCGGAGCCGAAACCGGGCCGTTCTTTGTACGTGCAGCAGAATAAGCACTCGTGCCGACTACGATCTCGGTAACACGAATACTAAACGGCATGATCTCCAGATCGCCGCTGGTATTTTCATCGATCTTATAACCACTGATGGTGCCCCATCCGTTTAAAGCATCCTCGGGAGAATTAAACCGGGCTGTCTGGTTCGGGCCGGAGCCGGTAAACGTTCCGCCGACACCGTCATACATGTACTGACCTGCGGAAACCGCCGGAGTCATGCAGATGATAAGGGCTACCAGTGCGATGACTAAAACCGTGAGTGTAGACACGGTAGTGGCCACCCATAACTTTTGTTTCTTCATGCGAAGTAAACCTCCTGATTTCATCCATTTTCTCTGTGCCTTTCAATCGCACACATAGTATTATAGCAGAAAAATACACTCATTTCTACACCTGGAGAAGAATTACAGAAAATAACACATGCGGCGGACACGATAATCGGTGTCCGCCGCATGTATCAAATATACCTATAGGATTTTATTTCTTCACGGTCAATGTAGCGGGATTGGATTCCGAGCACATTCCGTTTGAATCCGATACAAGGCAACGGAACTGCCAGCCGTTTAAGCCTGCGGTCACATTGACCGACAGGGTCGCTGTCTTCGCGCCGGGCTGTCCGGAATTCGTCCATGTAGAGGAGGAATTCTTGCGGGACTGCCACTGATACGTAAGAGGAGCTTTGCCGGTCGCCGTCACTGTAAATTTCGCTGTCGTATTCGCAGCGACGCTCAGGTTCGACGGCTGTTTCGTGACCTTCGGAAGAACCGACAACGTTGCCTCGTGGGATACAGCAGTCTTTCCGTTAGCATCCGTTACAACGCAACGGAACTGCCATCCATGCAAACCGGAAGTAGCTGTCACAGACAGAGTCGCTGTCTTAGCTCCGGGCTGGCTCGAATTCGCCCAGGTTCCCGAGTAGCCCTTGCGGGACTGCCACTGATACGTAAGCGTGCCTTTTCCTGCCGCCGTCACCGTATATTTCGCCGTATCGCCAACCTTGACCATCTGGTTCGCAGGTTGCGCTACAATATTCGCCTTCGTCGAAAGGATCGCTATATTCGAAGGCGCCATCATATTGTTGGCATCGGTCACGATACACTGGAACTGCCAGCCATTCAGTCCCTCCGTTGCTGACACCGACAGAGTCGCTGTCTTAGCTCCGGGCTGTCCCGAATTCGTCCATACTGCGTCTGCATTCTTGCGGGACTGCCACTGATATTTCAAGGGGCCTTTGCCGGTCGCCGCCACGGTAAATTTGGCTGTGGTTCCAGGCGCGGCAAAAACATTCTTGGGCTGCTGTGTGATCTTCGGATTGATGTATAAAAATGCTGTATTGGAGATGACCTGCTGTCCGTTGGCATCCTTTATGATACACCGGAACTGCCATCCATGCAGACCGTTTTGAGGCGCTACGGAAAGAGTTGCCGTTTTGGCACCACTCTGGCCGGAATTCGTCCAGGTAGATTCATAGTTCTTACGAGACTGCCACTGATAGGTAAAGGGCGCTTTTCCGGTTACCGCCACCGTAAATTTCGCCGTATCACCGGCCTTGATCCAGAGGGATTCCGGTTGCTTCGTGATCTTGGGTTCTACGTTCAATGTAGCCCCATAGGAATATATGGTCGAAATGTTCGATCCGGATACAACACAGCGGAACTCCCATCCGTTCAATCCTGCGCTCGAATTGACCGCCAAGGTCGCGGTTTTCGCACCAGGCTGGCTGGAGTTCGTCCATTCGCTCGATCCGGGCTTATGCGACTGCCACTGATAAGTCAGTGAAGCGATATATCCGCTGTATTGAGATGCTACAGAGAAATATGCGGTTTCTCCGACCTTAACGGTTGTATCCTTCGGGTTCGTGAACACCACGATAGTACTGGTCGGCGAAGTAGCCGTACGTCCGAATTTATCCGTAACGACTACATAATACTGAGCGCCGTCATCCTTCGTATACGGCATCAATGAATAGGTACATCCGTTCGTCGACACATTCACCCCGGAGGTGAACTCCAGTTCATAGGCATTCGAACCCGAAAGCGGACGCTTGAACCACCACTTAAACTCCAGGCCTTTTCCTTTGGATCCGACCTTCAGGAAAACCTGTGACCGTCCGGAAAATGCCGCATGAACCTTAGCCGGTTCGGTAAACTCCGGTTTTGCAGCACAGGTGATCGAGCCCGAATTAGGTGCCGAATCAAACGGGGTCGTCTGCTGATTGGGATAAAAATACTGAGCAATCACTTTATATTTATAGGTTGCCCCGGGTTCACAATTCGGCAAAACATACGATGTCGAATTCGCAAGTCCGCTCTTCCACTCGGTGTCTGAAGATTTCTTATACTGGATCAGATATCGATAAGCTCCTGAAACAGCAGGCCAGGATAACTTCGGCATTCCGTCTGAGGAATCGTCTTTCGTGATCGGCGCAGGCGCGGCCAATGTGCATCGGATCGATTTTTCAACGGAATAAGCCGAATTATAGACCGAGCTCCTCGATAACGCCTTAATGCGATAATAGTAGACCTTGCCGACCTCGACCTGACCACTTGTATCCAAATAAGTTTGCGTTGATGCAGTATTTGCCGTGACCGCAGTTACGTATTTCAATTCGGACGAACCGTCTTCTCTTCTGTAGATCTCATACTCGGTCGCACCCTCCACGGCTTTCCAGGTAACCTTCGGAAGACCGGTTTCATTGTCACGATTACCCATGGAAATTACCGGTCTGGGAAGGGCGCAATTCACATGCACAATATTGGATGTTTCTGCCCGGTCAGCCAGAACTGCCCGAACCCGATAATAGTAAGTGTTTTCAGTTATGGCACTCGGATCCGAATAATCAGTCGCTCCGGATCCCAAGGTCGCGACTTTGCTCCAGCTGGCTTCAGAACTCAGATTTGAGTTCTCCGGGCAACGATAAACTTCATACGACTTGGCGCCGGGATAGGAAGCCCAAGTTAAACTAGGTATGCCTGTATCGGCGTTTGGCTGTGTCGAGATCTTAAACGGGCCAACCACATTTGCGTTGCTTAAGTCGACCTTTATCGCAGGACGGATACCTGTCTGCGTTGATGTAATCACGCTGAAATATGCCGAATTCGAAGAACTCTTGATACTCTGATCCTGCATATAATATACATTGGTATTGTCAGTCATCGTGGCCAGATACCAAGGCGTACCTGTGCCTGCGCCTCTTTTACTCATGCCCTGGGATTCCGCGTAATCCGTATTATCCGAAGATGTGATGCGCGACTTATAACTGTTTGCTGCAGACTGAGGCAACAGGAATACATAGTCGATCGCATTTCTGGAAGCACTTCCGTCAAGAACGGATACGCTATACGTGCTTAACGCCGTCTTCTCGGATGTCGAAAATGCCGTATTCAGGAAATTCGCTCTGCCATAGTCCGGATCAAAATTCGAATCGGCGTTCAGCCAGTGTCTTACCGTCGAATAGTAATAATTCGATGCAGACGCGTTTTCGCCTCCTTCGACCGCGCTCATGGCTTTACCGTTCACAAGCTTATAGTACGCATTGAACGGCTGCGCATCCAAAACCTTCTCTGACAGCAGAATGCCTTTGTTCTTATCCAGAACGATCCAGCGGATCGGCTGATATTCAAAATAGTAGACAGTATCCTTGGCATAGCCGTTGATCTGCTGCTTATACTCACTGTCCGGAATCTTTAAAACATCGATGGGGCGGTATTTCCGTATCTTCACCGCGCGGTACTTCTTACCGTTGTAGGTAAAGTCCGCATAAAACATCATGCTCAGCTGCGGGTCCGTATCCTGCTTCGTCGGATATACCGAACTTGTAGAAGACGTGTTTTTCGAATAGTACGGATAGAAATAAAACGATAATCCCTCATCATCCAGTTTTTTGATCAGCGCGCTGTCTGTCACCAGCGACTGCGGATAGCTGCCGAACGTGACAATGTCTCCGTCATTAATGTCACTGGCACTCGCAGCAAAAACCTTCTGGCCTCCCGCAAATGAAGCAGCACACAAAACCGCGATCAAAAGTGTTGCGATCCATTTCTTCATGCTCTCTCCCCTTCTTTCTCTTCGTAATAGTCTACAGGACTATATACATGATCCCCATATCATTTTACGGTCAAAGTAGCTTCTTTCGAAGGCAATTTCTTTCCGTTTCCATCGGTCACGATGCAACGGAATTGGTAACCGTTCAAACCTGCAGTCGCCGTCACATCCAATGTTGCGGTCTTCGCTCCGGGAAGAGCCGAATTCGTCCATTCGCTCGAGGAATTCTTACGGGACTGCCACTGATAACTGAGCGATGCCTTACCATACGCTTCAATCGTCAGTTGCACTTTGCTGCCTTTTGACGTCGTCGTGTTCTTAGGCTGTGTGCGGATGCTCAGCTGTGTATACAACGTAGCCACTCCTGAGCCCCAGGACATTCCGTTTTCGTCGGTCACCACGCAGCGGAACTGCCAGCCGTTCAGGCCGTTGGTCGCCGCCACCGACAGGGTTGCGGTCTTCGCTCCCTGCTGACCGGAGTTCGTCCATGCACTCGATGCGTCCTTGCGGGACTGCCACTGGTAACTGAGCGGTGCCTTACCGGTCGCTGCTACCGTAAACTTCGCTGTGCTTCCCGCTGCTGCATATACACTCTTCGGATTGGTCGTGAACTTCGGCACCACCGACAATTTCGCAGCATTAGAGGCCTTTTGCTTTCCGTTGCCATCCGTAACAACGCAGCGGAACTGCCAGCCATGAAGGCCCGCACTCGTCTTCACCTTCAGGGTAGCCGTCTTCGCTCCCTGCTGGCCGGAATTCGACCACGCACTTGAGGAATCCTTTCTGGACTGCCACTGATAGCTAAGCGATGCTTTACCGGCTGCCGCTACTGTAAACTCTGCAATATCTCCTACCGGAACCTTAGCATTCTTCGGCTGGGTAACGATCGAAAGGTTTACATTAAGAGTAACCGCTGTGGTGCACTCTTGATTTCCTTTTGTGTCACGGATGAGGCAGCGGAACTGCCAGCCATCCAGACCGGCAGTCGTATTGACCGAAAGGGTAGATGACTTCGCGCCGCTCTGGCCGGAATTTACCCATTCATCCGGGTAACCCTTGCGGGACTGCCACTGGTAAGTAAGCGAGTCGGTACTCTCCGCTACGACGGAGAATTTAGCCGTGGAACCAACGGCCGCGCTCGCATCCGTCGGCTGCTGTGTGATCTTGATGCCGTCATCCGGCGTAGTGTAATCGATATACCAGCCGCAGGTATGTCTTCCGTCGCCGATCGATGTCCACCAGGTTGCCTGGATACCATTGATATAAGCCTGCGTCTTGAGTCTCGAATAGTCATAACCTGTATCCGGAGAGAACCATACGAGGAAACGATAGGTGGTACCGGCTCTATACTCATCTTCCTCATACATCGTCTTTTCATAGCCGCCGTTTGCATTCATTTCATCGATGACTAAACAGTCCGATCTGGGGTTCGAGCAGTGCGTACCCGAGGTAAATGCGATCCTGAAATTCGGATGTTCGCCAGCCACCGGAAGGTTCACCGAGGCTTCGACCTTCGATACTAAAACATCCCACTTTGCATACAGATCCAAGTTTTCGTAGACTGCCGATCCACCATAATACCTGGTCAATTCTGCATCCGTATACCAACCCCGAAATACATATCCCTCTCTCGTCGGAGTAGGATGTCTGCAATAATCACCATCCTGTACCCGCTCACTTGGAATACTGTCACCACCGTTCGTATGGTACGTTACAGTCCATGTTGCTACAGCAGCGTTAACATCCTTCGATATCGCCGGAATACTCACCACGGCGATCAATAATGCAATCAATAATTTAATGATCGTTTGTTTTTTCATCTTCATTCTCTTCTTTCTGACACCTTTCTATTCTTCGTATTCCCGTTATTTCACAGTCAATGTCGCTTCCTTCGAGGGCAATGTATTCCCGTTGCCATCCGTTACGAGGCAGCGGAACTGCCAACCATTCAAGCCGGCCGTCGTTGTAACCTGAAGCGTTGCCGTCTTCGCGCCCGGCTGACCGGAGTTCGTCCATTCCGCTGAGGAGTTCTTTCTCGACTGCCACTGGTACTTCAGCGATGCCTTACCATATGCTTCAATCGTCAGTTGCACTTTGCTGCCTATTGACGTCGTCGTGTTCTTAGGCTGTGTGCGGATGCTCAGCTGTGTATACAACGTAGCCACTCCTGAGCCCCAGGACATTCCGTTTCCGTCGGTCACCACGCAGCGGAACTGCCAGCCGTTCAGGCCGTTGGTCGCCGCCACCGACAGGGTTGCGGTCTTCGCTCCCTGCTGACCGGAGTTCGTCCATGCACTCGATGCGTCCTTGCGGGACTGCCACTGGTAACTGAGCGGTGCCTTACCGGTCGCTGCTACCGTAAACTTCGCTGTGCTTCCCGCTGCTGCATATACACTCTTCGGATTGGTCGTGAACTTCGGCACCACCGACAATTTCGCAGCATTAGAGGCCTTTTGCTTTCCGTTGCCATCCGTAACAACGCAGCGGAACTGCCAGCCATGAAGGCCCGCACTCGTCTTCACCTTCAGGGTAGCCGTCTTCGCTCCCTGCTGGCCGGAATTCGACCACGCACTTGAGGAATCCTTTCTGGACTGCCACTGATAGCTAAGCGATGCTTTACCGGCTGCCGCTACTGTAAACTCTGCAATATCTCCTACCGGAACCTTAGCATTCTTCGGCTGCGTCGTGATCTTCGGTACCACGGTCAATGTCATCGGCTCAGAAGTTGCCTGATGTCCGTTCTTATCCTTTACTACGCACCGGAATTGCCAACCATGAAGTCCCGCACTCGTCGTGACTTTCAGAGTCGCCGTCTTCGCTCCGGGTTGACCGGAATTCGACCACGCACTCGACGAATCCTTTCTGGATTGCCACTGATAGGACGAAACCAGATCGGGAACGCATGTGGTTACGGTGATTTCTGCCACATCGCCGACAGATGCCGTCTTGTTTTTCGGCTGCGAAAGGATCGCAATGGAGTGGGTATTGCACCATGTCTTTCTCCCAAACTGATCGGTCAAACGAACATAATACGTAGCTCCATCATCAAGTTTATCCGGTTTGTAACTCCACTCTCCGTTCGTACAGGAATGCTCTTTTACATACCCGACATCCTCATATCCGGCGCGCTCGACTAACCAGTCATAGGTCACTCCTATTCCGCTTGCAATCACCTTAAGAATTACTTCGGATCCGCCTTCAAATGCTACAACATTCTGCGGCCATGTAATAAAATCGGGCACGCCGGCACTGGTGCAAGATCCGGTCGCAGGCGCGGAATCAAAAGTCTTATCCGTTTCAGAAAGGGCGGCATAGACACGATATTGATAGGTCATGCCCGGCTCGGTATATGGGATCACGTAATACGAATTCTTCGTATAGGCCTCAGACCACGTGGACGTACCGATCAGTCTGTACATGATCCGATAGCCTTTCGCACCGCTGACAGAATTCCAAGAGAGTTTCGGACTTCCATACTCGTTATCCGTTTTTTTAATCGATGTCACCTTCGCGGGAACACACTTCACATACCTTGCGATCGAAATATCGGAATTATAGATTGAGTTTTTGGTAGATTTAGCCCGTACCTCGTATCCATATTCTCTTCCTGTGACTGCTGTACTATCTTCATATCTGAAGTAATCATCCTCAAAGACCGAATTATAACTGACAAAAGGATCCCACGTACCATCGTAACACCTCCAAATGGTGTATTCATCCGCATACGACACCCGACCGACTTGAATATAGGGCTTACCGGAATTCTCATCGGAGTTGACCAAAATGATCGGCACCGGAAGCTTATAATCAAATCTCACAGGAGCAGATAACAGGTCCCCTTTTGATGTCTTAACTCTGAGACGATAGTGATAACTGTTCTCCGGAAGGGTCCCCGTGTCCGAGTAGGTCAATGTAGAAGAACTGAGTTCTTTTTTAGCATACCAGCCACCCAACTGATCCGGATCCGTACTCTGATTGCACTCGATCACATACTTTTGGGCGCCGGGATAGGCATCCCAACGCATCACGGGGTGATCATCGTCTACCTGTGCATCCAGCACGAGTTTAGGATATGCGACCACAGCACTACTGCTTAAGTCAACTTTGATCGCAGGACGCACACCGATAATGGTCATTCCCACGAAATGAGGATCTCCATAAGGAAGATCAGACCCCCTGTACACATAATATGCCTCCGTGGAACTAGTGGTACTGCTATCAGACAACCACCACGATTCCTTTGCTGAACATCCCTGTGCCTCCGAATAATCCGTAGGAACGGATGGAACGTTTACCGGATTATCTGCAAATCTTCTGTAGTTCTCCAATTCACTCTTACTGAGCAGGAACACCGCTTCGGAAGTGGTTTTTTGGATAGTCCCGTCCGTAAACGTCATTTGTCTCGTTCTTAAATCTCTCCTCTCAGAAGAAGAGAAGGCCGTTCTTATAAAATTGAAATCATAATAATCCGTGTAATTATCACTGATTCCGTTCAGCCAATGCCGTAACGTGGAGTAGTAATAATGTGAGGGTTTTGCATCTGAATTAAGATTGTTCGTTAGTTTGTTGTTTGCACTGGTGTATGTAGCATTGAACGGCTGTGAATCCAGCTCCTTCTCAGAAATCAGGATACCGTTCCCCTTACTCAGGACCAGCCACCGGATCGGATCATACGAGAAATAGTAAACATAATTCGTAGTATATCCGTAATCATCCTGCCTACTGTGTTGCGCATCTCCCGGTTCCATGTCGACCGTTTGGGTCGGACGATATTTCAATATCCGAACCGCACGGTACTTTTGGTTTCCATAGTAAAAATCCGCATACTCCATCAGGGAATAATTCAGATTAGCCACTTGAGAACTTTTCGGACTCGTATTCTTCGAATAATAGGGGTATTTTTCCCATGTTTTGGACACCTGATCCAATTCGTCGATCAAATCATTATTACTTACCAATGTCTGCGGGTAGCTTCCAAAGGTCACTACATCTCCGTCTTCGAGATAATCTGTGTTTGCCGCATAAACCTTCTGTCCTCCGACATACTGCAGCAATAGTAGCGCAAGTGCAAGCGTCATGCCAAGTAGCCTGAACTTCTTCATATCTTTTCCTCCATTTCCTTTTCTTTGCACCATAGATCCTGCTTGCCGGAAAGCCTCTAATCATCCCTTCCGGTACGATCCAGATCACTGACCACCAGGCCCAGGGATTTCGCGTTCATGGCCAGTTCCAGCCGGCTTACGAACCCTGTTTTCTCCATGATGTTTTGTAAATGCCTCTTCACGGTATTTACCGATATATTCAACTTCTCCGCGATCTCTTCATTCGTGAGGCTTCCGGTCAATTCACGAAGAACCTCCAGTTCGCGGTCCGTCAGATCCGCCCGTGTAATCTTCCCGAAAGGCACCTTCGGCTGATCCCCCGGATAGACGCGTTCGCCGTTCATGGTCCGGTCCATGATCTCCTGGATTCCATGCTCATCGTACTCTTTGTACCAGAAGCTTTCGACTCCGATCTTTCGGGCCTTATCCTCCCAACTGGTCTCCGACGCGGAGGTCGTGAGGATGATCTTTACCTTCGGATGTCTCTCTTTTATCATCTGGGCAGCCGTGATCCCGTCGATTCCTTCCTGCATCATCACATCCAGGATCAGAAGATCCGCTTCGTTCTCATCGAGGAATTCGACAGCCTCTCCTGCCGTCCGAAGTCCGGCGACCAGTTCATAGCCAACAGCGGCGCGGACATACATTTCAAAAAAGCCACGGGAGATGTTTTGGTCATCCGCGATGACGACTCTCGTTTTATTATTCAAACTTCACCGGCTCCTTTCTGTAAGTATTCATTTTCGGTCTTCGAAGGGCATAAAAACCCTCCCTCAGCCATACAAGATTAGTATAACTGTAGGGAGGGTTTTTGTATATCACCTGATTGTACCATTTTTACAGCTCATCAAAACCTTCGGGGACGATCCCGCTTGAAACGACCAATGTCAGCACGAAGGCCGGGCTGCTTTCGACATGCATGATGCCGCCCATGTCCTCGGTTTTTCGCCGCAGGGATAAAAGTCCGCCGCTCTCGGCGATGCTTCCTTTCGGCGGCTTTCCGTTGTTCGTGAGGGTGATCAAAACTCCTTCATCGCCCTCGGCGATATCCACAGTGACACAGTCACCTTCCGCGTGTTTCACGGTATTTGCCGCACATTCCGTAATGGCCTGCGCCAGTAACCCTCGGATGTACGCCTCCGTCGGCACGCGGCCTTTCATGTGAATGGTAACGCCGATGCTTCCCGCCATGGCGATCGCCTCAGACAGCTCATCCATGGAGCCGGGAGCCTTCTCGCGGGGTCCCACGTCCTCACCCAGGAGGAAGCGGTTCATTTGCCGCGTGACCATGTAGACCAGGTTCGCGTCCGTCTTCTCGGGATGCTCCAGATAATGCCGCCCCATGAGGAGCACCTGACCCAGCTGGTTGTGCAATGTGGCGCGCGCCCGCTGCTGCTCCTCTTCTACGAACATGTCGCCGGACAGTTCGGAGACTGCTTTCATACGCCTCTGAATATCCTGCAGGCGCACGTTTTTCTCCTTCAGTTCTTCGATGATGCGATACCGTTCGGTAACGTCCCGGGCCGTGATCTGCCGGTAGGTCCGGGCGAACGACTTCAAATTCCGGTATTTCAGATTATGCGCCATCAGAAGTTCGCTCTCGAAGATCCACGTGTGATCATCGGGAGTACGCAAGAGGATCCTTCCGTAACGGCTCTCCTGTTTTTCCTCCAAATACGACCAGAAACGATTGGTATCGGTCAGCAGTTCTCCGGTCAATGTGCGGCACAATGCGTCCATCTTCAGGTTCGAGAGACGAACCAAACCGCTTTCATCGCTGACGGCTATGCCTTCGGGCAGCATATTCAATGTTTGTCGGATGGCATCTTCCGTTAGGAAGTGTTTCCGACAATTCATGTGATGCACTTCCAGAATGATGAAGAGGATCGCTGTAAGAACTTCCATCCCCGCATAGAGAAACCATGGCTGTCGGAATAAAAACAGATCCACCGCCTTATAATCGGATTTCCCTATACCGTTATCGAAATACATAGCGCAGTCCATCAGCACTACCAGCACCGCGATCGACATTAGCGCATTGACGCCCGCAATAAAACGCATCGTTTTGCCATGGATCGTCTGCAGGGATTGCGGGATCGTCCACAGCGCCCCCGCCACCAGCAAGAGGGAAATGATGCACAGCACGTACCAGAGTCCGGTTCCGGACAATGTCTCGAGTTTCATCATACCGTCTCACCTCCCCTCCGCCTGCGGATGGTCATGTAGACGGTCTCATCTTCCTGTCTGCATTCTACCGGCAGGACCGTCGCCGGCAGAGCGGCGACGCCGTCCGCCTCCATCGCCATACGGATGCCATCCGTCGTAAGGGAAACGGTCATGTACTTCATGATCGGCAGGTAGGCTTCGATCACCGCTTCAAAGGTGTCGTAGAGATCATTGACCGAGGAAAGTGGAAAGTCCGTGTATTCCTCGCCGACGGCCGCGGCCTTCACTCCGCAGCAATTCAAGAAACGCGCCGACTCCTGTAAGGCCAGGAACAGTTCCCGGTTCTTCTTCGGAAGGTTCGTTCCCGATAGCAGAAGCAGGTTGCTCTTTCGCTTCGACCAAGCGTTTAAAACGCAGCACTGAGCCAGTTTTTCCGAGAAATCCGCATCCTCGGGGCCAACGCTTGAAAGCATGGCCTCGATCCGGTCCTGCTTCGGGCGAATGGCGGCCGCGATTCCTTGGTAGATCGCGCTTTCCGCATCCAGGCGGGACTTCTTTTCTTTCAGTTTGTTTTCCACCTCGATCAGCTCGTTCTCCTGACTCAGGAATTCATTGGCCGCCTCCAGACGACGGTTTTCCTTATGCAACTGTGTCTCATCTTCCGTCCAGAACGCGTAACCTGCGCCCAGCTCCATTCCACACAGTTTCGTATCCTCGTTCAGGTAAACGGGTGCTTCGACCGAAGATCGAAGCGCTTCCTCCGACGCCTCTATGGGCAATGCCGTCTGGAACACATGACGAATCGACCGGTCTGTGATCAGAACCGGCTGGTTCAGCCCAGCGAAGAAGCCGAAATAGTTTTCATTATATAAGATCAGGCGGCTTCGGATGCAGACCTCGAAGATTGCCAGCATACCGAAGATGCGTAGCTCCGGTGAATTATAGAAACGCGGAAGATTAAACGGCTCTGCAACGAAGAAGAGGAGCAGTTCCAGAAAGATCCAGATAGACAGGACCATCAGAATATATGCCAGGATCTTTCGGGGCCGTCTTCGGGTGATACGGATCAGAATCACCAGTCCCCATAACGGGATACAGATCATCCATGCGTAGAGGAGATAGCAACCCCAGCCGTAAGAATAGGTTCCCATCTTCGTGGTGAAATCCGCCATGTTCCCCTTGGGAATATATACCCAACTGTGGAAATCGTTCGTCATGGCCATAAGGATCAGCAGAATCGCCGGAATCAGCATCACTGCTTCTCTTCCGCTTCTTTCGGTTTCATTTCCCCGTCGCGCCCGCATCGCGGTCATCAGAAACAGGACCGGGATCAGCGTCATCGGGATCCAGTACGAATAGTCTAAATAGCGGCTGCCCGCGACTGCGCCCGCGACCGCGCGGTATTTATAGGTACGCACCAACAGATTAAACAGCATCCCCACGCCCGCCGCCAGAATGTAGGTGCGGGAACGCGTCGGCAGCAGCCGAAGGCGGACCGAATTCATCCAGAACATGAGCAGGCCCACATAAATCGCGAAATTCAGACAAAACATCGTTGACGAGAGCAGGGCGATGTGTACCCGCGTAAGCATATTGCAGATTCCGGCCAATAGAAAAAACGTGACATACCGACTCGTGATCTGATGTCGTCTCATGATCGCCAACATAGCCCTGCTCCTCTCCGATGTTCTTAAAATCATTTTAGCATAGCCGGCAACAAATAACAACAGCGGCGCGCATCGTCTCCGGATACGCGCCGCCGTAGTTTATTCGTCTATTTGTTACCCGAGAGCGGATCACTTAACCGTAAGTGTCGCCGCACCGGAGTAGGTTTTCTGCCCATTTGCATCCGTAACGACGCAGCGGAACTGCCAACCGTTCAGGCCCTTAGTCGTTGCAACGGAAAGGGTCTTCGTCTTCGAACCGGTCTGGCCGGAATTCGTCCATGCAGACGACGAATCCTTACGCGACTGCCACTGATAGGTCAGCGGCCCGGTTCCGGTCGCCGCTACCGTAAACTTCGCTGTGGTTTTCGCCCTCACACTGACACTCTTAGGCTGTGTCGTGATCTTCGGAACGATCGAAAGCGTAGCTGCGTTGGTGTAATTCTTCCGTCCGGATCCATCCGTAATGATACAGCGGAACTGCCATCCGTGAAGGCCAGCCGTGGTCGCTACCGAGAGCGTTTTCGTCGTCGCGCCGCTCTGGCCGGAATTCGTCCATGCCGAGCTCGCATCCTTACGGGACTGCCACTGATAGGTGAGCGTTCCCGTTCCGGTCGCCGCCACCGTAAACGTTGCGGTCGTACCGGCAGTCACACTCTTATTCGCAGGTTGCGAGGAAATATACGGAGTGATCGTAAGCGTAGCTGCGCTCGTATATGCTTTTTGTCCATGCCCATCCGTTACGACACAGCGGAACTGCCAGCCATTCAGGCCGTTTTTCGTTGTAACCGAGAGCGTTCTCGTCTTCGCGCCGGGCTGGCCGGAATTCGTCCACGCCGAGTTCGCATCCTTACGGGACTGCCACTGATAGGAAAGCGGTCCTGTTCCGGACGCCGCTACGTGGAACACCGCGGTTGCATCCGTCGGTGCAGTCGCGCCCGTCGGCTGCGACGTGATCTTCGGAATGACCGAAAGCGTAACGATGTTGGAATATGCCTTCTGCCCGTTCGGACCTGTCACCATACAGCGGAACTGAATACTACTCATGTCCGCATTAGTGGAAACTGTCAATGTCTTCGTATTTGCGCCGGGCTGGCCGGAGTTCGTCCAGGCAAATGCCGCATTTTTGCGGTATTGCCACTGGTAGGAAAGCGTTCCCTTACCGATTACTTCAACCGAAAATGTCGCCTTCGTTCCGGCAGTTACATTCCGGTTTACCGGCTGCTTTGTGATCGTAAGTCCCGGGGTGGCAAGCGTAGCTTTAGCATCGATCTTGTTAAGCTCATACATACGCTCGATCATCTCGATGACTTCCGTTTTGGTTGCCTTTCCGTAAGGATCGATCTTACGCTCTTCCTTCGGTGCACCGGGTGCGCCTTTACCTTCCATGATATGCCAGGTCGCTGCCCAGCAGACAGCCTCCCAGTGATCGTAATCTACATCAAAGTAATCCATGAAGTCGTCCGAGCGGCCGAAGTCGATGGAACGCTCCCAATTCTCTTTATACTCGGTATAACGCATCAGCATCAGCATGAGATCCTGACGTGTGAGCCACTGGCCCACGCCGAAACGATCGGCTGACATATACGGATAACCTACGCAGATCGCATTCGCTTCGCCCCACAGAAGTGCGTCCGTATACCACTGTCCCGGCAGCACATCCGTAAAACGGGACTTAAGCCCGCTGACGCTCGGTTTTCCCGCCATCTGGTATAAGGTCTGGACCATCGTCTCACGGGTGATCAGATTCGATGTATCTAAGTTCGGATCATCCGGAGGGAATTCATCCGAAAGACCGGGACGGGTCGCGTTTTTGAGGATCTTCACATCATTATCCAGCCACAGGTAGAACTTATTGTCTCCGCCGGTAGAATCGTCGCCGCCGTAATCGATATGCCAGGAGGTGGAAGAATAATATTCCGCCTTCTTTATACCTTCATTTAACGTTTGGATCAGGAACGGATTGTCCCCGATGTTGATGGTCGTGAAAAGATTATACGCCGCATACAAAAAACGGAGCTGCGGGTTGTTCGAAACATCCAGCGATTCCAGTGTATTATCCTGGCACTGCAGGATCGTAAGCTTCGGATTATTCGATACATCGATGGATTTCAGGTTTTCCCGGTTGTAACTGCAGATCAGTTTTGTCAGCTCCGGGTTCTTACTTACGTCTACGCTCGTGCAGCCGTTTGCCGCACAGTTATAGTACTGCAGACCCGGCATGTTGCTGGTATCTACATCGCCGAGGTCCGGGTTATCCCAGACATCCAGACGCTTCATCTTCGGGTTATTCGAAAGATCGAGCGATTTGAAATGGTTACGGAACGCATCCAGATGCTGGAGGTTCGGGTTGTGTGTAACATCCAGCGTATCCATATCGCAATCCCCGACCATCAGATGTTCGAGTTTTTCGTTATGGCTTACGTCAATGGTCTTAAGAGGATTGGAGTTCAGCTCCAGATAGGAGATCTCCTTATTATCCTTTACATTGATCGAGGTCAACCGGCAATTATATGCGTAGACCCATTCCAAGTTCTCGTTTACGGTAAAATCCAACGAGGTAAATAAGTTATCCGAGCACCAGATACCGGTCAGAAGTGTATTCTTACTCAGATCCCAGCTGGAGATCTGGTTCTGCATGCAGTAAATACCGCGCAATTCCTTCAGGTACTCGATACCTTTCAGAGATTTGATACCCTTATCGACACACCATAGATTTCTGGCATAGACGATCTCATCCGAGTCCAGGATCCCGTTCTTATCCCGATCGAAATCGGCGGAAACAACGGCCCGGAAATTCGGATCGGGGAATGTCGATGAGCTGATCCTTACCGGATCGTAGATCTTACCAAATTCAAAATCATCCGCGGCGTAGACCCTCTCAGGCCCGGAACCGAACGGAATGACTGCGCTTCCAAACGTCATTAGCGCCGCCATGCAGGCCGCCATGACCCTGGAAAATCTTCCATTTCCTTTTCTCATTTTCTCTTTTCCTCTTTTCTTTTTTTGTTTTCCCTCTTCGTTTTTTCTTCTTTCCTTTCGGGGTTTTCCACTTCCCCGGACAGTCACACACATAGTTTTCTTTTTGCACACTTCGACGCGTAAAATTCTACCACATGTCTTCCGAATGTTCTATTCTAAGCCCCTAAACGTCGGCTTTTGCTTGCAAATAATCATTCTGAAACAAAAAAACACGACCACGACGGATATTCCGTCGTGGTCGTGCTGACCATTATCAGGATCGTTTTGGTTCCTTCCCGAAACCGGGATCCTAGTGATGGATAATGCCGGGATCTGCACCGATCACATTCACTCCCGGATCACAAGTCACTTTTGTTAATGCCTTGTTATTCGTCAGATCCAGCTCCGTGATCTTATTATTTTCACAGTCCAGATCTACCAGTAGCGTGTTGACGCTAACATTCAGCTGCTTCAGTCTATTTCCCTGACAGTGCAGGTATTTTAAATTTTTATTGTTTGAAACATCCAGTTCCTCCAAAATGCCGTTATAGACATACAGCGACTCCAGTCCGGTCATTTCCGACGTATTCAATGTCGTGATCTTAGTATCTGCGCAATACAGCGTCTGAAGCTTCTTGTTATTGCTCAGGTTCAGTGTTTCCAGCGGATTAAAGCTGCAATCGATCATATTCAGATTCGAGCAACCGCTCACATTCAAAGAGGTCAGATGCGCACCTGCACAGTCCAGTTGGGTCAGTTTCACGTTTCTGCTCAGGTTTAAGGATGTCAAAGGATTAGAATAGCATGCAAGGCCCCACAATTCCGTGAAGAATTCAATGCCCTGCAGATTAGCGAAACTCTTGCTGTGGATATCCATGTAGGTCACCGCGTTCCGTTCTTCCGTACTAAGGCATTCGTCTCCGTCTTTATCATAGTTCGTCTGGACAAACTCTCTGAATCTGTCATCCGGGAAATTCTCGGCATTGATCGGGATATTGCCGAGCATCACGAGCAGTGATGCTGCTTCCGAATACACTTTCTGACCATTGGCATCTGTTACCACACAACGGAAATACCAGTCATTCAGGCCCAATTTCGACGTAACTGCGAGGTTAGCCGTCTTCGCGCCGCTCTGGCCGGAATTCGACCAGGTGCCTGAAGAGCCCTTACGGGACTGCCACTGGTAGGTCAGCGGGGCCTTACCGGATGCCGCTACAGTATATTTCGCAACTTCGCCCACGTCTACCACTGCATTCCGGGGTTGTGTCGTGATCTTCGGCAATACTCTCAGCGTTACAGCTTTGGAACCCGACTTCTTTCCGTTGCCATCCGTTACGACACAACGGAACTGCCAGCCATCCAGACCGACCGTTGTTTTTACCGAAAGCGTCGTTGTCTTCGCGCCGGTCTGGCCGGAGTTCGACCATTCAGCTGAAGAATTCTTGCGGGACTGCCACTGATAAGTCAGGGGTGCTTTTCCGCTGGCTGCTATCGTAAATTCCGCCGTGCCGCCGACGGTCACGCTTGCATCCGCGGGCTGGGAAGTGATCTTAGGAATGATGGAAAGCGTTGCCGCATTGGACACTGCCGTCTGACCGGCTGCATCCTTAACAACGCAGCGGAACTGCCAACCATTCAATCCGGCTACCGTATTAACCGAAAGCGTCGCTGTCTTCGCTCCGCTCTGACCGGAACTCGTCCAGGAGCTCGAAGAGTCCTTACGGGACTGCCACTGATAAGTAAACGGTTTCTTGCCGATCACCTGTACCGAAAACGTCGCCATAGCTGCTGCGGTTGCAGCAGTATTCTTCGGCTGCCCGGTGATCGTTAACTTAACGTAAACCGCCGCTGCATCCGAGTAGACCTTCTGTCCGTTACCATCTGTTATGACACAGCGGAACTGCCAGCCATGCAGGCCGGCGCTCGAATTGACCGAAAGTGTATCGGTCTTCGCGCCGGTCTGGCCGGAGTTCGTCCATGTTGCGGAAGAATTTTTACGCGACTGCCACTGATATTTCAGCGTGCCTGATCCCATCGCGGCTACATTAAATTTCGCCGTGGTTCCTGCCGGAGCGTAGGTATCCGCCGGTTGCGTATCGATCTTCGGTCTTATGGTCAATGTAGCCGCATCGGAATATACTTTCTGGCCGTTGCCATCCGTTACGACACAACGGAACTGCCAAACATGCAGGGCTTCCGATGCATCTACGGACAGCGTCTTGGTATTCGCGCCGCTCTGGCCGGAGTTCGCCCAGGAGGACGATTCATTCTTACGTGACTGCCAGCGATAGGTCAGCGTGCCTGTCCCGGTCGCCGTGACCGTAAACTTCGCAACTGAGCCGATCTCAACCGTCTTATCAGACGGTTGACCTGTAATGATCGGACCGGATATACTTTCCGCCCGTACGACCTGTGGCAGGCCGAATACGGCCATCGTCGTCATAAACAGCATAAAAGCCAACAACAATACGTGTGTTCTTCTTTGTTTTAACACCATAGTAAATAACCTGAAATCCTTTTCTCCTTTTTCATCTTATCGCAGACTTAAACGTACAGATTGTAGTCATTGATCCTAACACTGCTTCCTGCGCCGATGATCGTAACATTTTTATCGCAGAACAGTGCATAAAGCGATGTACATTTTGTCACATTGATCTTCGTAAGGTTAGTATTTGCACAGTCCAGCCATCTGAGTTTCGTGTTATTGCTGACATCTAATGTTGAAATGGAATTGCCTCCACACATCAGGGTATCCAATTCCTTATTCTTGCTGACATTCAACGATGACATCTTATTGTGTTCACAACGAAGCATATTTAACTTCGGTGCCCCTGAAAGATCCAGTCCGGTAATTTGATTCTCGCTGCAATAGAGAGTTACCAAGTTTGGTTTATCCCCGAGAATGATCGATGTCACACCACAATACGAAACCCATATCTCCTCTAAAGCCTTATTCCTACTCAGATCCAGCGTCGTAAGGTTTTCCAAGCTTTGAATGTTCAATTCTGTTAAAGATGTGAAAAACTCTATTCCTTTCATACTCGAGATATTCCGATATTGATCGGGTAAATAATCGATTGCTCTAATAGAATCGATCTCAGCCTTACTCAACGATCCGTTCTTATCCTTATCGAAGTTATCCAAAACAAACTGACGGAACGAATCGTCCGGAAAATACATCGAAATGATCGGGAGATCAATGATGCTCAGGCGCACGATATCGGATTCCACGGAAGAGCCGTTCGCATCCGTAACGATGCAGCGGAACTGCCAGCCATCCAGGCCGTTGGTCGTTGCCACCGAGAGCGTAGTTGTCTTCGCTCCCGTCTGACCGGAATTCGACCAGTTGCTGTTGGCATTCTTGCGGGACTGCCACTGGTATTTAAGAGGGGCTTTGCCGGTCGCAGCGATCGTAAACTTCGCGGTCGTTCCTGCAGGAGCCACATTCGTTCTCGGCTGCGTGGTGATCTTAGGGATAATGGTAAGCGTGGCCGTATTGGAGATGACCGTACTTCCCTGGTCATCCGTTACGATGCAACGGAACTGCCAGTTATGGAGGCCGGCCGTCGTGTTTACCTCGAGGGTCGCCGCCTTCGCTCCGGTCTGACCGGAGTTCGTCCAGGCACTGTTGGCATCCTTGCGAGACTGCCACTGGTACTTTCGACCCGTGCCGACTGCTAAAGTAGTGAATCTTGCTACCTGTCCAGCGGCAACGGAAATACTTTTCGGTTGATACGTGATCGTGAGTTTTGTCTTCAAGGTAGCAGCCTGCGAAGCCGACTTCTGACCATTTCCGTCTGTCACGACGCAGCGGAACTGCCAGCCGTTCAGACCGGCCGTCGCATTCACCTGAAGTTTTGCGGTCTTCGCTCCCGGCTGACCGGAGTTCGACCACTCGGAAGAAGAATCCTTACGGGACTGCCACTGGTACGAGAGGTTTGCCTTACCTGTAGCCGCCACCGTAAACGTCGCTTTGGTTCCCGGATTCGCAAAAGCATCCTTCGGTTGCGTTGTGATCTTGGGAACAAGTTTTAATGTAGCCGGGTCTGAATTCACTGTATTTCCTTTGGCATCCGTTATAACGCAACGGAACTGCCAGCCATGCAGGCCGGCGGTCGTATTGACCTCCAGTTTCAGAGTCTTCGCTCCTGTCTGGCCGGAATTCGACCACGTGCTGTTCGCATCCTTACGTGACTGCCACTGGTATTTAAATGGCGACACTCCGGTAACATTGACCCGGAAGGTGACCGTGTCACCCGGATTTGCCGTAACATTCGCCGGCTGCGTGGTGATCTTCGGCAAGACCGACAAAGTTGCCGGCAATGAGAGAGTCTCCCCATCTGAATCCGTAACGACACAGCGGAACTGCCAGCCATTCAGGCTCTCTTTCGTATTCACGGAAAGAGTGGCGGTCTTCGCTCCGGTCTGGCCGGAATTCGACCAGGCACTCGATGCATTTTTACGGGACTGCCACTGATATTTGAGCGTTCCGTTTCCGGAAGCAGTGATCATGAACTTCGCCGTATTGCCGCATGCAACACTCGTATTCTTCGGCTGTGAAGTGATGACGGGCTGCTCCGGAACGATCGGCTGTTCGGATTTTACGGGTTTTCCGATCTCCAGCGGGGCGGATGCCAGGTCTGTCTCATGACTGCCTTTTACCACTTCTGACAAAATATATACATGGTAAGCATTTCCCCAATCACTTACGGAAAGCGTATAGGGAAGCACGAACGTTCCTATACCGTCCTGATTGAGAACTCCGCCGGTCTGCAGATTGCCATAATAGAGAACGGAAGCTCCGTTTGTATTTCCCTCAGTGTACTCTTTATCCAGGACCAGAACAGACACTTGTGTAGAGCGCGGCCCCATAACTCCGCCGATATGATAAGGGATAGCGATCGCATTTCCATCATAGGATGCCGACCGGCCTTCCTGCAAACTCATGGTCATATATTTGTCGCGGATCGTGAGTTTATACTCTGCACCATCCGCACCGGCAGTGCCGGAGACCAAAGATGTGAAGATGACCGAACTCAGTTTGATATTAAAGGCAGGGCTTACACCTGCAGAGTCCGTAACAGAATTTTCTTCAATACCGCCGAAAGATTGCACAGAGCCGACCACGTCGGTGTAGTCGGAAGACGCTGAACGCAGCCACCATCCGGTTGTGTTTCCTTTCTCTCTGCTGCTGGCAATTCCGAAATAGTTACCATAACCATAGGCAGGGTTGGAAACATCCTCTGCATCCAACAGGAAAATCTTCTCGCCATTAAGCCCTACATAGTATTTATAATGCGCCCTGATATAGCCGCTGACACCCCCGGGATCGGTTCCCGCGACTAATGCATGCGAAGCGATATAACTATTCGCTATAGCTTCCTGCTCTCTGGCGTTAAATCCGCCGGACTCTAAAAAGCCCACATCATTCAAAGAAATCCAAAGATCGCTGTGCATCCATTCATCAGGATACGTTGCATCCAGATTTGCGATGCCATCCGAGTCAAATTTATTATTAAAAAGAATTCTATCGCAATCCAAGAGCATCGTCATCCCGCCATAGATCGTGGTCTTAGGCGTCAGTACGCGGTATCTCACCGGCTCGTTGTTATACTTTCCGAACCAGACATAACTGCCTATCCACGAATCGATATCACTTTCCGGAACCTTAGGCGCCTTGATACCATCCGTGCCGACGCAGACGATCGTTTTTCCCTGCGAGATCTCCGTACCATCGTATTTGCCCGCCTGAACGCGCTCCGCAAATCCGGCCATCGGAAGCAGAAACGTGATCAAAACCGCAGTCAACAGAACCGATAGGATCCGTTTTGTCATGCTTTTGTACATTTTCTTTTCCTCCATGCAACTGATTTTTGAATTAGCCGAGATACAAAAACGCCCCTATCTCCGGCTACACATATCTTTCAAAGATATAGTATCAAAGAATATCAATCGCGTCTATACACGAATACAAAAAGTAGACCTCATCATTTCACGGTCAATATCGCTACTTTCGACACCACCGTGTTTCCGTCGGCATCCTTTACGATGCAGCGGAACTGCCAGCCGTTCAGGCCTGCGGTTGCCTTTACCGACAGAGTTGTGCTCTTCGCACCCGACTGTCCTGAATTCGTCCACGCGCTGTTGGCATCCTTGCGCGACTGCCACTGGTAGGTAAGCGGTTCCTTACCGTATGCCTCTATGGTGAATTTCGCCATGCTTCCCGCCGAAACGGTCGTGCTCTGCGGGTGTTTGAGGATGCCCAGTTTCGTAAACAGCGTCGCCGCTGCAGATCCCCAACTCTCGCCGTTTCCGTCCGTTACTACACAACGGAACTGCCAGCCATTGAGTCCTAAGGTCGCCGGTACTCTAAGAGTCGCCGTCTTCGCACCGGGCATGCCGGAATTCGTCCACGCGCTGTTGGCATCCTTACGAGACTGCCACTGGTATTTAAGTGTCGCTTTTCCGATCGCCGTCACCGTAAATACCGCTTCGGTTCCCGGCACCGCAAAAGTGCTCTTCGGCTGTTTGGTAAACTTCGGGGCTACTCTAAGTGTAGCGTAACCCGAGCCCCAGCTCTCGCCGTTTCCATCCGTTACCACACAACGGAACTGCCAACCATGCAGGCCGATCGTCGCAGTCACCTCCAGGGTCGCGGTCTTCGCCCCGGGCATGCCGGAATTCGTCCACTCGTGCAACGCGTCCGGACGTGACTGCCACTGGTATTTCAGCGGAGCCTTACCTGTCGCGGCAACGGTAAAATATGCTGTATCTCCGACCTGTACTCTCGCATTCTGCGGCTGCTTCGTGATCTTCGGAATGATCCTCAGCGTAGCAGGCAGAGAAGGCGTCGAGGCGCCGTTCACATCGGTTACGATGCAACGGAACTGCCATCTGTGCAGGCCCTGTGTCGTTGTTACATGTAATGTCGCCGACTTCGCGCCCGGCTGGCCGGAATTCGTCCATGCACTGTAGGCGTCCTTACGGGACTGCCACTGATAACTCAGAGGAGCGGAGCCCGTAGCTACTACGGTGAAATCCGCAATAGTACCAGCGGTCGTACGCACGTCCTGCGGCTGTGAGGAGATCACCGGCGGAATATTACCGGGACTCGGAACTCTCATAGGTTCGCTCGTATAATCGCTTTCATGTATTCCATTTATATCTTCAGCGAGAAGATATACGAAATAGTTCTGATTAATGCCTCCCAAAGGCAGATCTGCCGGAAGGTGAACCGTAGCATAACCCGAAGCAGGTATACCGTCTGCGCCTCCGGAGTATGCATCCCGGTACAGCAATACTTTCGCATTATTTGTATTTCCGGGCTTGTATTCCTTATCCAGGATCAATACGGAAATGTTTGTCACTTTTGAAGCATTCGTTCCGGACAGAGTAAAGGGTATCTGAATACCATAAGCTCCTTCCGATCCGAACAGCGAGAGCATCTTATTCGGCTGCATTCTCAGTGTGATATTGTTGTCCTGCAGTGTCAGTTTATAATTGGCTCCCGGAAAACTTTGTTTTCCGGATACCAGAGAGGAGAGCACGACCATCGAACGATCCACGTTAAATGCGGGGCTGACGCCGATATCGGTACCAATGACATCGGTATACTCGATCGCGCTTGCTTCATAAATGTAGCCGGCGTTCGTATCGTAATGAGCATAATCGGAACGCAGCCACCACGAAGCCAACTTATCATCCTGCGGGGTCTGCGGCAGTTCGATCTTCGTCCGGCTCAGGACAGAATCCTCACAGAAATGATATCCGTACATGGTGTTTGATACATCCTCGCTGTCCAGCAGGAAGATCTTTTCCCCGGTCAATGCAGTATAATTTTCGAACGTGCTCTTCGTCCAGGACGAAACATGTCCGGGACCGGTTCCTACCGTAAGCGTATGTCCGGCGCTCTTGCTGGAAGTGATCAGATTTCTCTCGATCGTCGTAAAACCGCTCGAACGGGTCAGGAACGCGGAGCCATTCAGCCCGGCTTTCATGTCGCTGTAAGCCCACTGGTTCTGCTTCGTCGCGCCGGCATTCGGTTTGCCGTCTTTATCAAAAGGCGCGTAATACAGGATGTAATCGCAGTCGAGAAGCATCGTGGAACTTCCGTATTTGTCGGTGTTCGGTGCTAGTACACGATACCTCACGGGATCTCCTTCGTATTTTCCGTACCAAACATAACTTCCGCCCCAAGCATTATCCTCGCTACCGATCACCGGTCCTATGATCATATTCGTGCTGACGCCAGCGGCCGTCTTAGGCGCCGGCAACTCTTCCGGTTCGCTTGAGTAATCCGATTCGTAGAGTTCATTGATATCTTCGGCCATCAGGTACACATGATAGTTCGTTCCCCAGTCACGAATGTCCAGGTTGGACGGGAGCACGAACGAATTGATCCCGCGGAAAGCAACGGCACTGGAGAAGGTTCCCGGTGTCGTCCACTCATAGTGCAGGATATTCGCTTTGTTGGTGTTTCCCGGCCGGTACTCTTTATCCAGGACCATAACGGTGATGCGTGTAGCCATAGAAGCATTGGCCCCCGACAGGATGTACGGGACATAGATGACATTCGAACTGCCAACCGTTAAGGATGTACCGGGCTGCAGACTTGCGAACATATTCGGGTCGATTATGGTCAGCCTGTACTCGGCATTGTCCTGGCCCGCCTCACCGGAGACGACCGATGAAAACAGAACCGATTTGGTGTTGATATTCATGGCCGGGCTCACGCCGACGCTGCTCGATGTAACATTAGCGCTTGAGATTGCACCATCGGAATTACGAATAATGGCGACATTTTTCTCACTATTAGCAGAAGCGGATCGTAGCCAATAATCCGCAGTGACGCCATTATATTTCTTCAGTCTGCCGGTCATTGCAGCATCCGAATAATTATATCCGTAATAACTGTTGGATGCATCCTCCGCATCCAGCAGGAAGATCCGTTCCGAAGTTATAGGTACATAATTCTTAAAGATGCCTTTCGTCCAGGATGAAACATTCCAGGCAGAGGTCCCCTGAACTAAGGAATGCGACGCGATCTTGCTGACCATGATCGCATTTCTCTCCTGCTCCGTAAACACGCCGTTCTTAAACAGAAAATCGTTTCCGTTCAGGTTGAGCCTCAGGTCACTGCCCAGCCATGTATTCGGATTCGACGAATTCGCATTCACGCTGTCAACGTCAAAGGCAGCCTTATATAACACGCTGTCGCAATCGAGCAGCATGCTGTACGCGCCATTCGTGCTGTACAGATTAGTCGACGGGTCCAACACCCGGTACTTCACCGGTTCTCCGTTGTATTTTCCGTACCAAACATAACTGCCGGTCCACGCAGCGCCTTCAGTCCCCGCCTTCGGGGATTTGATCGCCGATGTACTAAGCCCTGCTACCGTCTTATACGCCACAGGAGCCGCTTCCGTCTTCTCGGCACTCACGCTTCCGACGAACGGAAGCATGGTCACCGTCATAGCCGCCGACATAAGAGCCGCCAGTAATCTCCTACCAGGATTTCGTTTCCTCATTTCTAACCCAACCTCACTTTCTGTTAATTATCCCATGTACTTTACTTATTTCACGGTCAATGTAGCTTCTTTCGACGGCAGAGGATTTCCGTCCCCATCCGTAACGATGCAGCGGAACTGCCAGCCGTTTAAGCCTGCCGTCGTGTTCACCTGAAGCGTCGCCGTCTTCGCTCCCGACACCTGTGAAAAGGCAAAAAAAGCCCCGCCCACATTCACTCATTTTAAGTATAAATGCAAGCAAGGCTTTTGTATATCACCGATTTGTACCATTTTCGGCTACATATTCTTTATTTTCTCCGCAAACGGCAGCATACCGTCATCGTAGATATCGTTGTTGTCGTGGGCGTAAAACTCTTCCATCATTCTGATCTCGAAGTGTTTTCGAGTCACTCTGCCTAATCGGCGACGAATAATCCACTCTTCCTTCGACTTCGTAAAGTAATGGTTGATCCTCAACCGACGAATCTCTTTCACCGGATTCGCCCATCCTTCGACCCGTTTTCCGCTTTCATCCACCGAGTAGAACCCCTTATAATACATGGGATAATGCGCATGCACAACTCGATAAACACGTCTGGGATCGACGATCGTCTTAACGCATATGTTTCCCCTGCCATCATCCTTCGACCGGTACAGGTAGTTTTCCAAAACGCCTCCCTCCGGCTTCGAGATATGCCCGCTCGAGCCGAACATGCGCCAGTTCACTGCTAAACCGCCGGCATTCGGATATGAAGCAAACAGTTCCAAAATCTGTTGTCGGACCGTTTTTTCCGGCTCACAGGAATAGAGGAATTCATCTACGTCTATAAAAGAAATGTACTTCGATTGAAATCTGTAACGACGAAGCGCATCGTTGTACACATTGAGTTGCTGTCCGATCCCCAAATGCTTTCGAAGGACTACGATCCCCCGATCTACATACTTCTGAAGTATTCTGCAGGTCTCGTCGGTGCTTCCATTATCATAGATAAAAAACCGATCGATCCCGACGAGCAAATGATAGCGGATCCACTCTTCGATATAGTCGGCCTCATTCTTAACGATCGCCACGATGGATAGTGTAACGGCATCCTTCGCAAGTGGTTTCTCATGGTTTATTACAGAGGAAATAAGCCTGCCTGTTTTAAAGCGGGTCGTATTGATCTTCTTTCCTATGTTTTCCCATAATCCTGCCATTTGAATCGTTACCTGACTGTCTTTCAGATCTTACCTTTTAAAACTCTCTTCACTGTACCGAGGAAAAACTTTCTCTTCACCTTTCCGTCGAGGTGGCTTCCGTACTTCTTCAGATACCCCTTGCCATACTTCGGCGGTTTTCTTCTGCACAGCCGCATAGCACGGATCATGCTGCCCATGGTACCCTTACGCTTATATTGTGCCGGCTGGTACAGTTTCAGTTCGGTATCTACCTTCGAGGTGAAATCCTCCTCGATCAAAAGTCTCTGACTGCCTAACGCCCCATCCAGAGCCTCAACGCCTCTCTCCGTGCGGGCAATGATGATATTCCGTCCCTCATGCTCCGAAAAATCGGGAGTTCCGTCCGCCCCGAGATACCAGAAATCGGCGCAAACGATGTCCGCCGCATCACCGGTCCCGTCCAGGCAGAACCGACAGAGGTTTCGTATATCTCTGCCAAGGTGCTTCCCCCAGGCATTTTTATATTCCATCTTAAGAACGTTGCCGTCTTTTTCCGTAACGGTGGTATACCCCGGCCAGCCGTTTCCGCGATACGTGATCGCATCAAACTTCTCCCGGTTCGTTCCGATCGACGTAAGCAGATCATTCTGTGCATTTACGCTCGGCTCACCAGCGCAGAAAAACGACAGCAGATACGGGATCTGCTCCCCGAGCGAAGGGTCAGCCGCGATTCCCCTCCGAAGCGCCATCACATCACAGGGCTTACCTACGAACGCATAGGTCTCGCCCTCCTTCATAAGCTCTTTCAGATCATACAAAGGAACCGAGATGCTGTATCTCGAACCGCATCTGCTCCTCACTTCCTCCGCGGTGTAGCTGACGCAGGAGATCGTCTTCGTCTGGTCCATCGGATCGTATGTGGTATGGAGGATCCCCGTCACCTTACCGCTCTCCAGCAGGTAGATGCAAAGCTCCGTCAACGCGCCGCCGGAAGCCGCCTTAAAGCGGACATCCGTATCGGAAGAATAACCGACCAGCGCCTTCTTCACCGTTCCCCATACATCGTGCTTCGCAGCCCCCTCATAGTAGAATACGGGGCAAATGTCCTTAAGCTCGGCCCTGTCTCCGTTCACTATGGTGGGGAAACCCTTTTTATCTTCCTTCAGCTCGCACCCGTACATTGCGTGACACAAGCCACACCCCGAGCAGTACGACTGTATATATTTCGGATCGATCTTTTCTTCAGACATTGTCCGAACCTCCATAAAACTTTATAACGAAACCGGGTGACGCTCCACCCTGTTCTTACACCTGTTTATTCAGGTCATACACCCTGACTATTTCTTCGCCACGAGCTTCTGAAACTTCTTAATAACCGAGTCACACACCATTTTCAGAATAAATGCCAAGATCAAGGTAAGGATCACAGAAGCAACTACATACAGTCCGGAGTTCAACGTATAGCCGAACACAAAGATCATCAACGCAAAGACTCCGCGGTGCATGATATACACCTCATAAGATATGCTACCGATAAAACGGTTGATCTTATTTCCCACTTTCAGGTTCGAGATCAGTTCGTACATGAAAGCCGTGATCATAATACCCAACGCTATCTTAAGGAGGTAATCGCCCCAGATATGTACCGTCTTAAATTTCAAATACGCGACACCGGTCACCGCGGATAAAACCATCAGGCAGATGCTTTTGACAAACCAGCGCTCGCGGATCACTGCCTTGATTCTGTCCGCGTATTTCGCAGCCAGAATGCCATATGCAAATCCTAAGGGCTCAACGACCCATTTGGAGGTGACCTTAAAGTCTGTAAAATAATCGATCAGACTGAAACACAGAACGATCAGACACATGGTCCAGTCCTGCCAATGCTTCCCTTTGATGAACATCGGCGCGATCTTGTATACGAGCCAGAACACGAAATAGTTCAACAGAAGAACCTTGACCCAGCCATTGATATCCACATAAGAATACCACGAATAATCATTTCCGATCAGCGATTTCATCGCAACTTCAAACACGTTTGCAATGATCGCCGGCAAAAGGATATGCGGCAGTCGGCGAGCCCAAAAGTGGTCCATGTATCCCGGCTTATGTTCCATGCTCCACTTCAACCCGTACGCGCTGGTCATGAAGAAGAAGGTAACACCGATATAGGCAAACGATCCCATCATGTCCTGAATGCGGTTCTGATATTCGACCGGAACATGGACTAATACAACAATGATACACCAAAAGCCTCGAAGAAACGATGTATCGTCTACCGTCATAAAGCTGTTCTTTTTGGGGCTGTACTTCACTCCCCACAGGGTCGAAACCGCAATGAAGAGTACCAACAGTCCCATAAATACATATGTCATCCCACAAACCCCTCTTTACTTCTTCAATATCTGCTTAACCTTCCCCATGGCATAAGAGAACTCTTTCATCCGAAAACTGAAGAGTAAAAAAATCAGATTGGGAACGACCAGGCAGAGAGCAAAACGCAACGCCAGACAACCGATTCCATGCTGCCAAGGTAAAAGCATACATATGCCATAAGTGGACGCACACATGATCATGGTCTTCCCCAGATTGATCAGTTCCTGCCTAACGTATTTTATAGGACTCCTCTTAAACAGATTCCGGAACAGAACGACCGTCTCCCACGGGAAATTGATGACGACCATACATACGATCGTCGAAATAAACACTCCGTTGATCCCGATCAGCAGGACCAGGCAGATATTCACGATAATGTTAAACAGCGCGGAAACATATGGTTTCCAGAAATCGGCCTGCCACATGCCGGCCGCATCTTTAAAGTATAATCCGGTCGTACGAAACTGCCATGAATAGTAATAGATCACCATGCAGATCAACGAAGAGGTGGACAGCAGCATATCTTTTCCCATCCAGAGTTCCATAAACGGCTGGAAGAGACAGAGCAAACATACGGAGCACCATGCGACTAACCAGGACAGGACGAAATTAATGTTTTCAAACAGAGTGTAGTTTTTCTCTCTGGTTTCAACGACCAGACTGTTACCGATACCCGCCAGCATTCCGTTAAAAAAGATCGAGGTAAGGCTGACGATAAAGAAAATGATGTAGTAGTAGTTGCTGTAGATCGCCAGAATTCCCAGGCCCAAAAACGCCGAGATCACCAGACTGTCCGCCGAGGTCACGACTGTCGTGCCGATCTTGTGTCCGACTAGCGCTTTCACCCTGCCGAAGATCTCATTCTTCTTCTCTTTGGAAACGGTGCCCTTCGGCTGATACTCAGGGTACATCCGGTTCGTCGCCCAGTTCACAAAGAGGTTATTGATCATCGTGAACAGTGGCTTCACGATAATGTAGATGTAGTAGTCTTTAAAGATCAGAAGCAGGATCACCTGCGTCAGATTCAACAACAGATGCACCACCGTACCGATATTACTGCTGACATCGGTCCGCTGGTGTGCCATAAGCAATGAATTTTTAAACGCAAACAGCAAATACGAGAGAACCGTATCTACCAAAAAGATCATGTAGAGGACCGTAATATTGATCCCCTCGACTCCGCCTTTGATGAGTAGCGGCAGGAACGGGATCAGGACCACACCGATGCCGAAAACGATCAGACCGATGATGCGGTAAACGGTTTTATAGAGAGCCAAAAGGGAACAGATCGTATCTCCGTCGCCTTCCGCGATCGGCTTATACATCGAATAGACCATCGCTGACCCGATGCCCAGTTCCGCCAGATTCAGGACATGCAAAATAGAAGTAAACAGGTTATTTAATCCCAGATACTCTTTTCCCAGCACATTTATGATAATAGCCCTGATCAGGAACGGAAGGAGCAGGGATACCCCCTTATTCACCATACCCCATAACAAATTCCGCGCCGAATTTTTAGTTCGATCCAATCGCTTCATATTCGTTTTTAGCCTTACTTCTTGCTCTGATACGTGAATATGCAACCAAAAGCATGATCACAACAGCGAACACTTGCACTTCCTGATTCTGCATAACGCTGAACAAAACGAGCGTATAAGCCATCAGCAATGCCGTTACCACACGGGCGAAACTCAGATGACCCTCCCATTCGTCCGGAGCCTTCATCCGTTTATTCATCGCATGAATGATAAGCATCAGGAAAAAATAAATCTCTGCCAATAGTCCGATAGCGCCATATCGGTAAAATGTCCTGAGCCATTCCACCTCGATCGAACTCTTCGTCTGTACATAGCCTCCGCTATTTATAAACTTATGTTCAAACGTTTTATATGCGCCTCTTCCGACCCAACGGTGTCCCGCGGATTCGTCGTAGACCCATTTATACAGATCAATGCGGTTACCGATACCGCTCGCATTATCCATAAATCCATACTCTGCGAGCGCAGAAGCATAATCATCATCGATCATAGCCAAGACCACATAACCGGATAACTTCACCAGGTTTCTGGCCCTCTCAACGAAGATACTGGAAATCAAAACTATGATCACCAGGACAAAAAACCAACGGAATACTTTTCGGATGAAGAGCTGATGACCCGAAAACCACAGGATCAAAACAAACATGATCGCGAGGCCGATCATAGGTCCGCGGGACATCGCGAACCCTTCGTTGATCAGCATCAACGCCCCCGCGAAATACAGAAAACGTTTCTTTTCGACCGTCAGTCTGTATACGATCAGCGCCAACATGATCAAACAGTAACATCCATACGAGATCGCGTGAGATGTAAAGGAGATGATTCTGAGGATACCCAGACGGGTCGGGTTATAATTTAGTTTTGAGCCTATCGTATTCACCAGGCTGAAGAAGTTAAAATGCGTAAACTCTTCGACCAGACCGAATACGCCGACAATGATACTGCCGACAATGACACAATCGATGATCGAAAAGAAGCGTTCCTTCGTGTTGATCACTTCGCTTCCGACGTAAACGACGACCAACCAGAGGGAAACCTGTGTATACACGATGATCCATTCTGAGTGGTACATCTGAAGTAAGAGCATGACCGAAGACCATATGAAGATCTCGAAGAAAAGCGGATATGCTCTGTCTCTCTTTGTGACCACAAATCCTTTTGTCAATATTACCAGCATGATCGCGGTAAACAAAAGGATCATCTCTCTGACCGCTACCCCGCCGACATAAAAATAGCCGGGACAGATCGGATACAGAAGCGCAAACAGTTTCAGAATGCTTATCGATCCAATGTAAAGATGTTTATTCATCTTCGCCTCCACAGGAGATTATCGTCATTTATCAGCCAACAATCCCTGAATATCCTTTTCAAACTTAGTCAGAAGTCTGTCAACGATCTTTAATGATCTCTTCTGCATCTTACTGTAGCGATCCCGGTTTTGGATCAGATCGACGGTCGAAGCAATCGCTTCTTCCGTGGAACATACACAACCGTCAACATAATAAGGGTATTTCAGGTCCTCATACAGCCCCTTAAACTTCCGGCTGTAAGCAAACGGAATGGTAAATACCCCCGTAGAAAATGCTCCGATCGTGGCGTGCATCCGCGCACCGATGAAAATATCCATACCTGCGATGTATTCCTTCGCCTGGATCGGATCTTCAAAGTCCTCCGGAACGAATACATACGAATATTCTTCTTTCAGGGCTTTGCAAACCTCAGAGTCGCTGTCCGGGATCTTTCTTCCCTCACAAAATGATTTGGTCACGTGCGGTATCAGGTGGACATTGTACCCCTCCGAATGACCATATTCTATCATTTTTCGTATATACTCGCAATATGATGTTTTTAAACCAAACTGATTCTCATTCCCGTTAAATCCGCCCTGCCACAACAGGCCGGAAACATTGATACCGAGGTTCTTACCCTCGAACTGCTTCGGCGTTTCGATTTTCAAACCAAACGCCATATCCGTTAAGGAGACCACTTTACGGTGTGAAATGGACTGCGCATACTCTTTCGAGATCGAGTCTCTCGAATAAACTCTCGCGGACATCCGGATCGCCTTTCCTGCCATCCGTTCCAACATCCGGCTTTTGAACGGACCGTATGTCTGCGGCGTCAGCACGAGGCGGGCTTTCGATCTGGCGGCCAATATCTTAACGAGCGTATGACGGATCACGCTCTTCGTGAAGTAGATATCCGAAAAACCATCGCCATAGGATTCGTCAAAGATGATGTCACACTCATTCAGCTTCTTAAGAAAACCCTTGAAATCTTTTTTCAGACTGATCCTGTAGATCTCGATGTTCAACTGAGGGAAGCGCTCCGGGACCAGTCCCAGCGATTTCTCCTCGTGAAAGTCAACAATGTCGATCTTCTCATTCGGAAACATCTCGGTGAGCATACCCAAAAACGAATATGTCAGAGCCTGACACCCCATATTCTCATGTGCAAACGTAAATCCTAACAGTCCGATCTTCATTCGTGTTGTTCTCCAAATAACTTTTTGATCTCTTCGAGATAACGGTAGCCGTTCTTTTTATCCGGCTCCAGGTAGGTTCCCTCGCCCCACTCATTCCAGGCGTTGACGAAAATATACCGGTTTCCGTTCTCTGTGGCCTTTTTGCGCTGCTCGGCCAGATAATATCCGAATTTCTCGGGGGTGCATCCCATCACGATGCGGCCCTTCTTGCCTTTTCGCGCTGTATTGTCCCAGTCGACAAAGGCTCCCAAAAACAGCTCCTTTGTTGCAGGACACTTTAAGCGGGGTTTCAGGACCCGTTTCCATAAAACGTCATAATCATAAATCTGATTATTCGACGAAAACTTCTTATTAAACCGCATCGACAAAAGCTTGTAGCGAATTTTGTCGAAAAGTGAACGGCCGTCCGTCATCGAATACAGCGGCTCAAACTGTAGCAGTGCGTCCGAGACCTCGGCGCAGGAACTGCTCTGGTAACAGTTGACTTCCTCGACCAGATACAATCCGGAAAAACCCTCTTCCTTCGTTCTGCGCTTCAGATACGCAACCATCTCTTCCGCATTCGGGATACTGTTGATCCTGTAGATCACGAGCACCGGCTTGCCGTCGATGCAGATATAAGCCGGGTCGCGGAAGAACGTCAGAAGATACTGAAAATGCTCCTCCCACTCCTTCTCACCGCCGTATTCCTGCGGCATCAGGATCGTTGCGCCCTTCCCCTCCCAGACACGCGTCCAGGGTTCATTGGCCCAACACAAACAGTACGGAAGCTTATGGCCGTCATAATCCCGGATCATTTCCAGCGGCTTATGCAGCAGCAGCTTCCCGTTAAACCAATAGTGATAGTAGCAAAACCCGGAGAGCCCGTATTCTTCAGCCAGCTGCATCTGCCACAGCATCTCGGAAAGTTCCGTCAGATCATAGTAATGATCATTCAGCGGTTCCCTGGGTTGATTATGTCCGGGGAACAGTTTCACGGCTTTCTTCGTGTTCGTCCACTCGGTAAAACCTTTTCCCCACCATTCGTCGTTCTCGGGAAATGTATGAAATTGAGGCAAATGGAATGCGATCAGTTTAACCTTGCTTTCCTGGTCTTTCATGACTTCTGTCTCCCTTTCTTAGTTCCATTTATCTCCAAAGAATTTCCTGTAGACCTTTAACAGGTCGATCAACAAACCGTAGCAACGGTATTTGCACAGGATGATCGTCGCCCAACTCTTTTTGTCTCTTTTGAACACCTCGAAGTTCACCCCGCGTTCGGTGCCGAAGGTTAGCTGCGGCAATCGGGCGATGCGGGCCACTACTTGCTTTTTCTGACGTTTGCTGTACGGGCAATTCTCATGCAGCAACTGGATCGTAATGATGTTGCGGAGGATATCCGACGCCATCTGATTCCTCTGAATGCGGGACTCGCGGGTGTCCGGCATCCGCTCCCAGATCGGCATCTCATGTTCTGCCGTCTTAAGGATCGAAGCGATCTTATTTCGGTTAAATTTGCGGGAGGTCGAAGAGGCATCCCTGCGATAATGCACATAATACGTTTCCGGGTTGATGACGATGCAGGATCCCACTTCGAACAAGCGAAGCGAAAAATCCATGTCTTCACTGCCGTAGCGCATCTTCTCGTCGAAAACGATGCCGTTTTCGCGGATCGTGGAGAGTTTGTAGATACCGTTCCACAGGTTCGTCATATAGCCCCGGGAGCGGATCTTGTAATACTCCGTATATTTTTCATCGTCACGATAAACATGCAGGCCGTAGCCCTGTGTCTCTTTCGTGCGGATGACCGTGTCATCTTTCAACACATCGATCAGACGACGGCCAAATTTCACCATATCTGCATCGTACTGCTCAGCCAGTTTGACGTTCTCCTCCAGCAAGCCGGGAAGGAAATCATCGTCATCGTCGCAGAAGGCAATGTACTCGCCGCGGGCCAGTTCCATACCCTTGTTCCGCGCCTTACAGATGCCGCCGTTCTGCTCCGAATGATGCACCCGCACACGTGCGTCTTTTTCGGCATATCCGTCACAGATCGCAGGACTTTTGTCCGACGCGCAGTCGTCCACCAGGATCAGTTCGAAGTCCTGAAACGACTGTGCCAGAATACTGTCGATCGCTTTACTTACGTATTCTTCCGAGTTATAAACCGGCATTACAATGCTGATCTTCATGATGTTATTTCCTTACCAGTTCCGTGGAGTGGGTATTTCTTTTTTCTTCCGGAGGCAGCTTCATGTAGTCTCCGTAGATCTTCGTCAGATACGCATCGTAGTTCGCGGGCGCAGGGAACTGCTCTCCCTCAAACGTATAGAGCGCACCCTTTCCATAGTATTTTTTCTTATCCATGATCGAATTGAAGCGATACGCCCCGTTAAAGTTCATGTACACACGGGATTTGGAGGCCGGATATCGCATCAGTGCCTTCTCCAGTTTCGCGTACTGCTTCGTCAGGTTCATAAAGCGTCCCGGCTTCAGCGTTGTTCCGATAAACATCAGGAACTTCTCGTACCAGGGGCGATTGGGCTTCGTATCCTGAACGTCCTTATAGTTCGCCCAGCCGATCATCACTCTCCTCCACAGGAGACGGATCTTTTGCACCTTAAGTGCGATCTTGCCGTCGGGCATGCCGTCCAGCGGGAAGATGTCGATCCATGCCGGCTCGATACGATCATCACTGAAACTGTGATTGATCACGCAGACCTTATGATTTACCAGACGGGCTACCGGATGATGATAGTCCGGATCCGTAGCGTAGCACTTAAACTCCATGCCTTCCGGGAGTTCCTTATTTACCACCTTAACGAATTTACGGTAGTCTTCTCTCGGGAGGGCGATATCCATGTCATCATCCCACGGGATGAAACCATGATGACGCACGGCACCCAAAAACGTGCCGCCGCTCAGATAATATGTGAGCTTGTATTTTTCACAAATGCGCCGAAGCTGAAGCAACATCTCCAGTTCGACTTCGTGGAGTTCTCTTAAATCGTCTGCCATAATGCTATGCCTTCCTATTCTTCGATTTTCTTCTCTTCCATGGGACGCAGTTCCGTGCTGGAAATGCCCGCTGTGTGCGGAAGGAAGACCAGATCAACTCCCTGTTTCGCCAGGTCGATCCGGGTCTGTTCCCATCTGGGATTTCCTTTCCAGTCATCCCCGATGAAGATCGCGTCGAAATGGTAGAGATCCAATGCCGTCTGCTTGTCTAAAGTATGGGCAATAACGACCTCGTCGACCGCTTTGATATTGCGGACGATCTCGGCACGCTCCGTTTCACGGATGATCGGAGTCTTATGTTTATATTCCTGCACTAAAGAATCTGCATTGACCCCCACGATCAGATATTCGCACTGTTCTTTCGCGCGGTTCAGAAGATTCAAGTGACCGATATGAAACATATCATAGACGCCTTGTGTATATCCTACTTTATACTTCTTCATCAGAAACTCTCCATTCGATCGTCATCTGTCTGTTGCCGCATCCTTGCGGATGAAGCGTTTGACTATATAGTTCACGCAGAACTTGTATACCGTCACAAAAGCGATCGCTACACAACTTACTGCGAAGAACGCAAAAACATAACCTACGGGTCCTTTTCCGAAGATATATAAAACCTTCAGTTTTTCGAGGATCCGGAAAAAGACCATATGGCACAGGTACAGTTCCAGACTCATACCGGCCAGGACCTTCATGACCCGGTTATAAAGCACCGGGCTCTTAACGCCGATCGCGTAAACCAGCCATAAAGCAAAAACGACCAGGTTTTTCATCATCAGGACCCAGGTGTCATCCCCGGGAATGAAATACCAAGCAACCGTCGCGCCGATCGCGACCGCTAAAAGCGGAAAACGCAGTTTTGCTACCGTAGGCTTCAGAAACTCACGATGCAGATAAGCCAGACCGCCGCCGAGGAAAAACGGCGCGCAGTAGAAAAAACTATGGCGTGCATCAAAGCCTGCGACCACGAAACGGTCGGAAAAATAATACATCGAGCAGAGCGCCAGCAAAAGAATGCTGACCGCCATGCTGATCCACGCTCTTTTCTTCGTCCAGCACAGGAACACAAAGAACGAAAACAACATGTAAAACAGGAAGATAACACCCAGTGTCCAGCTGACACCAACGACCTGAGGCTGGTTATTCGGCAGCAAACCGAAGACCAATGTCGCTTCCATGGCTCCCTCGATCAAATGATCGGTACTTCTCTCCATGATCAGGTCGAGCACGATCAAAAGCGCGAAGAACGGCAGGATCTTTCCGTATCTTCTGGCATAGAAAGCGTTCAGGTTGAGGGTACCGGCCTTACACTTCTCATAATAGCCGCAAAACATTCCGAAACCGCTGAGCATCAGAAAGAGAGGCACACAGTTCGTCCACGAAGCGATGACCGTCACCAAACCTTGCGGAAGGCTATAGGCTGCATTTGCGCGCACATGCATAGCGATGATGGCCATGCAGGCGATCGCCTTTAATCCATCCATATTGTCGAAACGCTCTTTAGTTCCGCTCACGGCTGTTTATCTCCTCAGTGTTTCTTCAGTCTTCTCTTCACATTGCGAGCTATAGGGTAGCCCCAAACATGTGCCACGTGTATGATGCCGTAAGTCATGGGACGGGGCAATCCCCGGCTCACCTTCGTCATCATTTTCTTCGCACGAGGCGTCGTATCCGTCCACAGCGGCTCTTCTCTCCAGGCCGTCAGCTTCCGGTATTTCAGAAATTCCTTACGGTACGGGTGATGGTCCACCTTAAACCAGGGTCTCGTACCGGACAGGAAACAAGTCGTAAAATGCACGACCGTCGGGTCCGCGATGCCCTTCTCAAACTCTTCCCGGGTGTAAGCCCATACCGGTTTACGGCATGCCTGCAGGCCGTCGTAGCCGAGATCATAGCAGATCGTCTGGGCATTATACGAGATCGGCAGCAGTTTCACCTTCTTCAGAGGCTGGAAAACGCCATTCAGCACACCCTGGTCCATATAAGTGATATCGCCATGATGCGCATTGATAAACTCGATAAATTTCGTCTCAACATCGTTCTCGCGCCATGCATCCAGATCGATGACCATCAAACCATTGTTTGTATAGATCGAATCCGTAGGGATCCCGATATCTTTTCTGTACATCTTTCCGCGGCAGTCATCAGCGCTCATGCACCAGGTGCCTTCCATATCCATCTCCCAGAGAGTTTTCAGGGAGTGTCGGATGATCATATCGCAGTCAATGTAGATCACCTTATGAACCTCCGGCGGAAGCACATGCAGCAGAAAGAGTCGTGAAAATGTGCTGATATGCCACCGGCCGACCTGAATCTTCGTTCCGGAGATCTCCTCAACATTCAGATCCTCCAAAAACTCCAAATGCCGGTGAAATTTCGCCGCCAGATCCAGCAGATCTTTTCTATGTTGTTCACTGATTCCGATATCGATCACGTAGATATTTATCTCGTCCACATCTTTGCTGTTCACCAGCAGTGAGGCGATCGAAGTAGCGGCCAGCTCGGAATACAAATCGCTGGTTGAATAGACAACATTCATCTGTCGCTCCTCCTACATTAGCCCTTCATCTTCTCGGTGTAATCCCGGAAGCTCATAAGGGTCAAGTCTTTCTCGCTGATGATCAGGTTTTCTTTTCCGCCGATCAGTTCAAACGGCCAATCGATGCCGATGTCGGGGTCATTATACATGATGCCTGAATCGCCCTCGCCGCAGAACACCTCAGCAGCCTTGTAACTCATGACCGAATCTTCGATCACCAGATATCCCTGACCGAAACCGGCCGGACACAAAACGCACGTAGGATCGTCACCGCTTAAAATCATGGAGCGATACTGACCATACGTCTCGGACTCCGGACGCAGATCCACGATCACGTAAAAAACCTTACCGCTGATGCAACGCATCAGTTTCGGCTGCGGTTTGATCAGCTGAAAATGCGTAGACCGGATCACGCAACGCTTCGAGATCGTGTAGAACGTTTCCTTCAGTTCATAGTCGATTCCCGCCGCTTTATATGTATCAATGTTATAGTCCTTTATCAGGCCACCGCGGTCATCCGTTGCATAGAACGGCTTGATGATATAGGCGCCTTTTAAGTCCATCTCCTGAAAATCAAATTTCTGAACCATATCAATTCTCCTTAAGCCACTCCATCGTCATCCGTGTCCCTTCGACGAAGCTGACCTCCGGAACAAAACCGGTGTCACGCGTGGTGTCCTCGATGCTGAATGTCGAAAGAGGCATGTTCGTTCCGGTAAACGGGACATTTCCAAAGAGCGGAACGGCCTCCGGGGCCAGCGCCTGCTGCATCTCCAGGATAAACTCCTTCAGCGGGCGGGCATTGCCGCTGCCGATCATATACTCGCAGAACGGCTTGCCGTTTTTCGCTACGAGATAGAATGCCTTCGCAACATCGGTAACATATACAAAATCGTAATTCTGGGTAGCCGCCGTGAACTGCAGCGGTTCTTTGTTGATGATCTTCCGAAGGGTCGAATTTACAAATCTCGGGGACTTCTCACCCGCGCCGTAAGCATTCGTGATCATGGGCCACAATAGGTCGATCCCTATGTCCGCCGCCACGGATTTACACATGCAGTGGGCAATGTGTTTTCCCATACCGTAAATATATGCCATGCCCGGATGACTGCCCTGGGAATGGATGGCAGCCTCCACTTCATACTCCATGATGCTTCCCGCGCAAACGAAGCGGGTGCATCCGATTTCTTTTGCGACCTTCAGGCACTCGACCGTCATAAGGGCGTTCTTCATCTGAAGATTGTAGTCCACGCGTGCAGGTCCGGCCGATCCGGCCCACGCAAAGTGAACGAATGTATCATATTTGCCGACCGGAAGTTTGCTCTTCAGTTCTTCCGTGTTAAAAACATCACATTGCAGATAGGACAGGCCTTCTGCCTCAAAAGGTCCCTGATCCACCCGGTCGATAGCCAAAACCGTGCAGCCCTGATTCAGGAAATACCGGATCGTATTGCTTCCGACGAAACCGCTGCCACCGGTGATGATAACGTTTTTCATGTCAATACCTCGAATTATCTATTTACTCTGCGGAGAGGAACTCCCGAATCTGCCTGTCCATGATCGGACGGATATCCCCGCCGGTCACCCAGACTTTACTCCACTCAACGACTTTCGCGATGGCCATCTCCAGATCCCAATGCGGCTTCCAACCGAACGTGGTCTTCAGCTTGGAGCAGTCCAGTTTGAGGAAATTCGCCTCGTGCGGGCCTCCGTCATATTTATTTACCCATTTCAGGTCCTGACCCCAGTGCTTGACAAAGAGGTCGACCAATGCTCCCGTCTGGAAGCAATCCCGGTCATCGGGTCCGACATTATACCAGGACTGGTATTTCTGATCCTGATACTGCATAGCCGCGATCATCAGGTAGGCGTAGACCGGCTCCAGGACATGCTGATAAGGGCGGGTCGAAAAAGGATTGCGGACCACGATGTCCTCTCCTTTAGTCGCCGCCCTGACACAGTCAGGTATGATTCTGTCATTTGCGAAATCCCCGCCGCCGATCACATTGCCGGCACGAGCTGTAGAGACAGCCACGCGGCCGTCCGTAAAAAATGAAGATTTATAACTATGTGTGACCAGTTCTGAACACGATTTGGAATTGGAATACGGGTCATAACCATCCAGCGGCTCGTTTTCACGATATCCCCACTCCCATTCTTTATTCTCGTAGACCTTATCCGTGGTCACATTCAGGAACGACCGAACGGAGGCCGTCTGTCTGACCGCCTCGCAGATATTCACCGTTCCCATCACATTTGTACTATAAGTTCCGACCGGGTCCTTATAACTGTCCCGCACGATCGGCTGTGCCGCCATATGAATGACGATCTCCGGCTGAAAGTCTGCAAACACCTCCAGCAGATGATCCAGATCCCGCACATCCCCCTTTACGTGCTTTATCTGATCGTTCACGCCGCACAGATCAAAGAGCCTCGTCTCTGTCTTCGAGCAGCTCGAATATCCTAAAACTTCTGCGCCGGCATTTACCAACATCACACTCATCCAGGATCCCTTAAACCCTGTATGACCGGTCAGAAGTACCTTCTTCCCATTATAAAAGCTCAAATCGAAACTCATCTTATCCTCTCGAAATCCCGCGATCATTCTTTCCAAAGTTTCCAGGGCGCCTCACCGGAGTCCCACAGTTTTTCCAGTTGCTGCTTCTCGCGAAGCGTATCCATGCACTGCCAGTATCCCTTGTGAACGTACCCTACCAACTCTTTTTTCTCCACGAGTGCGGTAAGTGGGCCTTTCTCGAAGACGGTCTCGTCGCCGTCAATGTAGTCGAACAATGCGGGCTCAAACACCATGAACCCAATGTTGATCAGATCCCCGTCCGTGTCGGATTTCTCGCGGAAAGCATCGATCACGCCGTCCTTTCCGACTTCCACCACGCCTTTATTCTGTCCGAAGTTGTACATGGACATGGTACCGATCTTCCCATGGGACTTATGGAACTCGACCAACTCGGCAATATTGATATCTCCCACCGCGTCACCGTAGGTGAGCATGAAGGGCTCATTGCCGATATAATCCCGGATCCTCTTCACACGACCGCCGGTCTGCGTATTCAGACCGGTATCCACGATCGTGACCTTCCACGGCTCAACATGCTTATTGTGGACGATCATCTCACTGTTTCCATTCGTATAATCGAACGTAATATCCGACGTATGAAGGAAGTAATCCGCGAACCACTCTTTGATCACATGCTGCTTATATCCAGCGCATATCACAAATTCATTAAACCCGTAGTGCGAGTAGTTTTTCATGATATGCCACAAAATCGGCATTCCGCCGATCTCCAACATCGGTTTCGGTTTAAAAGCGGATTCCTCGGATATCCGAGTTCCAAATCCGCCGGCTAAGATAACGACTTTCATTCCATCGTCCTCCGGTTTAAATATTCGTGCATACCAAATGAGCGGAAAGACATCCTCCGCCATGTGTAAATATATCATAGAATAAAGGGAATGTCAAGGAAAGCGGAAGGCCTCCCTCTGTTTCAGAGGGAGGCCTTCCGTATAGCATGATCTGTTACTTGGTCAATCTCATCAAAACAAATCACTTGCCTACTTTTGGTGGCTGATCCAATATGTAACTTAGTACTGGACGATCTCAGCCAGCGTCGAATCGGGACTTAATGGTGTGAACGGAGTCACAATGTTTGCTTCCTGCCCGGGGTACCACGCGATCCGCGTATGAAGAACAGCGCAGGACTCAAAAGGAGTCGCCATGCCAAAAGGAACCAGATATGCCAGCTCATCGATATGAACCGTAAGGAACTCGTAGTCGGCCTGACTGTTCCAGTCTCCGTCCTCGTAGTAGAAATCATAATAATCCTGAACGTAGAAGTAGAGATCCATCCGATATACGGAACCGTCATAAGTACAGGTACCGGAAACGCCAGTAGAACCGCATTTTACAGCCAGAAAATTATTCCAACCGGTAAGATCCGTTTTCACAGCAGGAGCGAAGGATATCGGATTGGCCGCCGAATCTCTGTCCGTAAAGGTGATCGTCTGGTCTTTTGCGAGATATTTCTCCATAGAATCCATAAGATCGTTGGCAACCTTGTTGTATGCTTCTGTTCCGGAGGAATAATCAAATACATAATTCGAAGCGCTGTAATCATAACGGCTGCCATCTCCCACGAAGTAATTGCTGAGTAGATGGCCGGCATCTGCTGCGAAGGTATACTGAGCGAGGGCCGCTCCTCCTACCAGCACCAGGGCGCGATTACGCACGTCTTCAATGTACTCCAGATCACTCAGGCCTTTTGTATTGTATTTAGGACTTCTACGGCGGAAAATATCCATGTACTGATCCATGGTCACGCCTTTTGCCGCTTCGATCGCAGAGTTGTACGGAACCTGGATTCCGGAAGTTGCCTTATATCTCGGGTTCGCATTAAAGAATGCATTTGAGTTAAACTTATAGTGAGCATACAGAGTCGTATTAGTCGCCAATACCAATGTATTTTCGGTAACCTTGGTTCCTCCGGTCTTTGCCGTATACCAGCCATCAAAGACGTATTTGGCAGGAGCTGTAGGTTTTGCCGGAAGACTTCCATACGTCTCACCGATATAGTAGGTTTTGCTCGGAATATTGCCGGTACCGCCATTGCTGTCAAACTTCACAGAGATAGCTGCGGATTTCCATCGAGCATACAAAGTGTGGTCTGCAGCTGTAGTCAACTTCGTAGTAGCTTCGATCTTCGTACCACCGCTTGCTGCCGTGTACCAACCGTCCAAAAGGCACTTAGCCTTTTTAGGCACCGGTAAACTGCCGTAATTGTTACCATAGACAACCGTTCTGGAAACAACCTCCGAACCTCCCATGCTGTTAAATGTTACCTTGTAAGATTTTGGTGTGTAGTGTGCATATAAAACCGTATCCGTCGATAAAACGATCGAACTCTTAGCGATTTTGTAACCGCCGCTCTTAGCGCGGAACCAGCCTGCAAAAGCATAACCTGCGGGTGGTGTAGGACCGGCAGGAAGGCTGCCGAACTGCTCGCCGACAACATAGGTATGACTCGGAACATTTCCATAGCCGCCGTTGTTATTAAATGTCACGTTTATGTTATTTCTCTTCCACTGCGCATACAGAGTATGATTTGCTGCGGTCTTCACAATAGTGGATGCGTTTACCTTGACTCCGTTGGACTCTTTGGTCGTCCAACCTATGAAGATATAGCCGGTACGAGTGGGAGACGGTAAAGTGCCATAAGGGCTATCATAGGTCACGCTCTTTCGAGCTACTGCAGAGCCGCCACGGCTGTCGAACGTAACCGTGTAGGACTTAGGAGTGTACTGTGCATACAGAGTCTTGTCGATTGTGCTAACTATAGTGCTGGTAGCAACGCGATAGCCGCCGTTCTTCGAACGGAACCAGCCGGCAAATGCATAACCTGCAGGGGGTGTAGATCCTGCCGGAAGGTTGCCGAAGTTATCGCCTATGGTATAGGTCCTATTCGGCACATTTCCATAGCCGCCGTTGCTGTCAAATTTGATCGATACCGGATTCCCCTTCCACTGTGCATACAGTGTATGGTTTTGTGCACGGGTCATTCTGGTCGAAGATGTAACTTTTGTTCCACCGCTGGCTGCCGTATACCATCCCTGGAATGTGTAGCCTGCACGAGTAACGGTAGGCAGAGTTCCGTAGACGCTATTGAAGGAAACTCTGATCGACGATGCTGACGAACCGCCATTTCCATTAAAGGATACGGTATAAGTGCTGACCGTCCAATGTGCATACAGGGTATGATTAGCCGTTGCGGTCACTCTCGTGGCTGCGGTCACCTTCGAGCCGCCGCTGGCTGCTGTATACCATCCGCCAAATGTGTAGCCGGTTCGAGTGAGCGCCGGAAGGCTTCCATAGGTTGAGTTGAACGTCACAGTGACAGAATTAGAATATGAATATCCATTTCCATTAAGTGTCACTGTATATTTCTTAGGCGTATACTGAGCGTACAGGATAGTATCGCTCGCCAAAACGATCGTACTGGATGCGATCCGGTAGCCGCCGCTCTTTTCACGGAACCAGCCGGCAAATGTATAACCTGCGCGGGGTGAAGGGCCGACCGGAAGCATTCCATATGGATCGCCAACATTATAAGTCACATTCGTTCCTTGACCGCCGCCGCCATTACTGTCGAACTTCACCGTTACGGTGTCTCTCTTCCAGTGTGCATACAACGTCTGATTTGAAGTGATAGTCACCTTCGAGAATGGCGTCACCTGAGTGCCGCCATTTGCTGCTGTATACCATCCCTGGAACGTGTAATACTGACGGGTCGGCGAAGCAAGAGGACCATAGGTTTCACCATAGGTTACGGTTTTTTTTGCCACAGAAGAGCCGCCGTTACCGTTGAATGTTATGGTATAGCTCTTCGGTGAGTAGTGTGCATAAAGGACTGTCTCGTTCGGCGATACCACAGAACTGGTCGCGATCTTGTAACCACCGCTCTTTTCGCGGAACCATCCGGCAAATGCATATCCTGCAGGAGGTGTAGAGCCGGCAGGAAGACTTCCGAACTGGCTGCCGACCGTGTAGGTCTGGCTCGGTACATTGCCATAACCGCCGTTATTATCAAATCTGACCGTGATCGGATTGCCCTTCCACTGTGCATACAATGTATGGTTCGAAGCCGTGGTAACTCTGGCAGCCGATGTAACCTTTGTGCCGCCGGTGGCCGATGTAAACCAGCCCTGGAAGGTGTAACCCTTGCGGGTCGGTGAAGGAAGCGTACCATAGGTGCTGTTGAATGTTACAGTTACGGATCCGACCGAGGAACCGCCATTGCTATTCAAGGTCACCGAGTATTTGTTAGCCGTCCAGTGTGCGTAAACGGTCTGGTTTGAAGCAGTCGTCAGTTTCGTAGATGCCGTTATCTGGTTGCCGCCGCTCGCTGCAGTGAACCATCCGGCAAATGTATAGCCGGTCCTGGTAGAAGTCGGCAAAGCCCCGTAGGTGCTGTTGAACGTTATGTTCTTAGCTGACGGAGTCGAACCGCCGTTGCCGTTAAAACTAAGCGTAAATGTCTTCGCCTTGTAATGTGCATACAGGGTTGTAAAAGATGTCTGTGTAATGGTACTCGTCGTCACCTTGGTGCCGCCGCTTTTTGCTGTATACCAGCCATCAAACGCATATCCGACAGGTGGTGTAGGCCCGGCCGGAAGGCTTCCGATAGCCACGCCGGCGCTGTAAGTCTTACTCGGAATAGTACCTGCTCCGCCGTTGTTATCGAACTTCGTCGTTACTGTAATCCGCTTCCACTGTGCATATAAAGTTTGGTTTGCAGTAATGCTGACTTTTGTTGTATCCGTCACCTTAGTGCCACCACTGGTTGCCGTGAACCAACCTTGAAACGTAAAGTACTGACGGGTCGGAACGGGAAGAGTGCCATAAGTGCTTCCATATGTCACGGTCTTGTTCGCTACAGTAGAACCACCATTACTGTTGAACATGATCGTAAAGGTCTTCGCTCTATAATGCGCATACAGCGTCGTTGTCGATGGTACAACGACCGAGGTCTCAGTGACCTTCGTTCCACCGCTTTTTGCCGTATACCAGCCGTCGAATACATAGCCCACCGGCGGTGTAGGTCCGGCCGGCAGACTGCCGTATGCATTACCGACTATACAACTCTTAGTCGGGACATTTCCGGAACCGCCATTGTTGTCAAACTTTATAGCAATGGTATTTCCCGCCCAATGTGCGTAGAGTGTCTGGTTCGTCGTGATCGTTACCTTTGTTGTCGAAATAACCTTCGAGCCGCCGCTGGATGACGTATACCAACCCTGGAACGAATAACCGGTTCTGGTAGGTGTGGGAAGAGTACCATACGTGCTGTCATAGGTAACAGTGATCGAATTAACAGAAGTTCCTCCGTTGCTGTTGAAGTTCACCATTAACGTCATCGCTTTCCAATGGGCATATAAAGTTACATTGCCCGTTGAGCGAAATACGGTGGAAGCAGTCACCTGTGTTCCGCCATTTGCTGCGGTAAACCAGCCCAGGAAGATATATCCCGGTCTTGTGGGAGTGGGAAGTGCACCATAGGTGTTGCCGTATATGACCGATTTTGAGGTTGCGGACGAGCCTCCGTTTCCATTGAAAGAGACCACATAGGGATTTGCTGTATAATGGGCATACAGCACCGTAGTCGAACCGTTTACGATCGAACCGGTCGTGATCTTTGTTCCTCCGCTTGCCGCCGTGTACCATCCGGCAAATGCATGACCTGCAGGCGCTGCCGGGCCACCCGGAAGCGTTCCGTAAGCGTCACCGACATTGTAGGTCTTGCTGGCAATGCTACCGGAGCCGCCGTTCACGTTAAAAGATACCGTTACGGTGTTTCTGGTCCAGTGTGCATAGAGTGTCTGATTTGCAGCCGTTGTGTATCGCGTGGAAGCGATCACCAACGAACCGCCGCTGGATGACGTATACCAGCCGTTGAACGTGTGGTTTGCTCTGCTCGGCGTCGGAAGGGATCCATATGTGCCGCCGTACGTCACAACTTTGGAAGTAACATTGGAACCGCCGTTACTGTTAAAGCTTACCGTATACGTATTCGGAGCATACTGAGCATAGAACGTTTTCGCTCCGGAGGTGACGACCGTTCCGGTAGTGATCTGGCTACCACCGCTGGCTGCCGTAAACCAACCCGTGAACCTGTAACCCACAGGCGGTGTCGGGCCCGCAGGAAGGCTTCCGTAGGTGTCGCCGACATTATAGATCTTACTCGGTATAGTACCATAACCGCCGTTGTTGTTAAACGATACCGTTGTGGTATTTCTGGTCCAATGCGCATACAATGTATGATCTGCTGCTGTATTCATGGTCGTAGATGCAATCACCAGCGAACCGCCACTGGATGCTGTATACCAACCATTGAATGTGTAGTTTGCTCTGCTTGGCGTCGGAAGAGATCCATATGTGCTTCCATAAGATACATTCTTAGAAGACACACCGGAACCGCCATTGCTGTTAAATGATACCGTATAGGATTTTGTATAATAGTGTGCATAAAGCGTAGTTACTGACGCGGATACCGTAGAACCCGTGCCGACGCGGCTTCCGCCGCCGGATGCCGTATACCAGCCGTCAAATCCTCTACCCACCGGGGGTGTAGGACCGGCCGGCAGAGAACCATAGGTGCTACCAACCGTGTAGGTCTGACTCGGAACATTTCCGTAGCCGCCGTTATTGTTGAAGCTTACCGTCACTCTTTGGATCGGTTTTCCGTTTTGTGTAAGTCTCAGAGTCCAGAGTTTGGATCCGTCGCGGAATACAACATCACCGCTTCTGGAGGAAGTGGACGTGTTCGCTGAAACCGTCAGGGTGAACCGGGAACCGTTTTTGGAACTACCTATCCAGGATGGCTTTCCCTGGAGAATAACACTGGTGTAAGCACCCGACAGATTGACTGTAATGGTCTCGCCGCCGTATGAAACAGTGTACCTGCTGGTCCCGCCCTGTGCGATCGTTAAGCTTGCTGCTTCCGCGATGGTCGGCGTATACAAAACCACTGCAAGAAACAGCAAACACAGGAAACGAACGACACTTCGTTTGTTTGCTAAACCTTTCATTTTCTACTCCTTTTGTTATTTGATTTTGATTATGTTGGCGGCATAATTCACCGATTTTTGCTGCGGTTCTAAGCAAAAATGCAAGTTCATAAATGCCTGGTTTTTCGTTCTGCTTTGCTACACGCTATTAATTCTAACATACTTTCGGCGAGAGTTCAACGAAAATATTTTCGTAAATAGGATATAAAAACAGGTCCACGGGTGTACCAAAAAACCGGGGACCTGTTTCGATTATTTGAAGCCGATCAAACGGCTCGTAGATTAGTTTTTTATGTGTAGATCATCCGCAACCCACTTCATAAGTTATGAGCAAACCGCATGCAGAGGATCTCAACACAAATAATTAATTACTTCAATGCAAAGCCGCGGATGAAACGATTCTCCGAACTATTAGTATTAGAGCTATTCATGCCAAGAATACTCAACAGATCCTGATAGGTAAGACGAACCGCCGTTGCTGCTGCATTATCATTGTTATATACAACGATATTATTAGCATTGGAACTGGATGTATAGAAGAAGCGATAATGTGCTCCACTGCCGATTCCATCTCCGTTCCATGAGCAGAGAATAAAGCCCTTGTTTTCGTGTCCCATAGCATCATAGACAGCATTTGCAAACTTACTTGAATCCGAATACTCGGTACAAGATACTCCAAAACCGGACAGTGCTTCCGCCATCTTATACGGATTAGTTCCAAAGGAACTGGATCCATTATAGTATTTTGCATTTGCATCTATTACTTTTTGGAGATTTGCTATTTCGTCTTCCAACCACGGATATGCGTACTGAAGATACCCGATAAATTCATTTAACTCATCTACTTCATCATCCGTTAACGGAATTGCCATTACGTAGCCTTTGTTTTCAAATCTGTAGATCACATCTGCCAGATTTCTTCTCTTTCCCTTGTATACCAAGGCATTATAGCAAGCCAACGGACCACAGCCAACCTGCCAGAACTCTTTCACGCCTACTTTAAATGATTTAAGGGCGTCTGTACCCTGGCCAGACAGATAACCGGTTCCCAAGTTTGTCTGGAGAGCTTTGTTATGAGAATAATTGATCGAAGGATCATAAACCTTACTCATCCAGTTGGCGATCTTCTTCTGAACCCAAGCGGGGACCTCCATCAATACTGCTCCATTGACAACCGCATACAGATTTACTTCAGGTTCCGTCAGATTGATAGGCAACTTATATGTGAAAGCATTACCGTTATCCGGATATGCGACTCCCATACGTGTAGACCAACCGGTGATGGCACTCTCTCCGCTATCGATGTTTCTGAACACCTTTGCAGGGATCGTGATCTCACAGCCCTCACATCCATAAACATAAATGTCTGAGGTCATAGTATCCGGGAAATAAACAGTAACTTTCCAGTGTGCAAACAATGTATGGTTAGTCGCCTTGATGATTCTGGTCGAAGCAGTAACCTTCTCGCCACCACGTGCCTCGGTATACCATCCATCGAATACAAAACCAGAACGTGTAGGTGCTGCAGGAAGAGTTCCGTAGGTGTCTCCGTAATGAACAATAATGTTTCTATAAGTTGATGATCCACCACTGTAGTTTGCAGAAAACGTTACAGTCGTATACGACGTGGATATCCACTGTGCATACAAAGTATGGTTAGCCGCAATCGATACCTTTGAGGCAGAAGTGATCTTAGTTCCGCCGTTGGGCTCAGTATACCAACCGCCGAAAGTGTAACCACTTCTGGAAGGGGACTTCAGTTCTCCATACTCGGTTCCGAATGTCACGATCTTCTGGCTTACAGCAGGTCCACCTTGTGTATCAAACTTAACGATGTAATCCTTCGGACTAAACTGTGCATACAAGGTCGTATCGGTCGATAAAACGGTAGAAGAATTAGCGATGCGATAACCGCCGCTTCTGGTTCTGAACCAACCGGCAAACCTATAGCCTGTAGGAGGTGTAGCTCCTGCAGGAAGACTGCCATACTGCTCACCGACTTCGTAAGTTCTGTTCGGAACAACACCATAGCCACCGTTCGTATCAAACTTGATGTTAATGGTAGGTCTCTTCCACTGTGCATACAGTTTGTGATCAACTGTCTTAGTGACCTTCGTAGACGCAGTTACCTTCGTTCCACCCGTTTCAGCCGTAAACCAGCCCTGGAAGATCCAGCCCGGTCTGGTCGGTGTGCTGAGCGTACCATAGGTGCTGTCATAAGTTACGGTCTTCTGAGTTACGCTTGTTCCGCCCTTGCTGTCGAACGTAACCTTAATGTTCTTCGGCGTGTACTGCGCATACAAAACTGTATCAGTCGCCTGAACGATCGAACTCTTTGCGATGCGATAACCGCCGCTCTTAGCGCGGAACCAGCCGGCAAATGTGTAGCCGGCAGGCGGCGTAGAGCCTGTCGGAAGACTGCCAAACTGCTCGCCGACCGTGTAGGTCTGGCTCGGTACGTTTCCGTAACCGCCGTTGTTGTCAAATTTGACTGTGATCGGCTTGCCCTTCCACTGTGCATACAGTGTCTGGTTTGCAGTGATCGTCACCTTTGTGGATGCTGTCACCTTCGTACCGCCACTGGCTGCCGTGTACCATCCCTGGAACGTGAAGCCGTTTCTGGAGGGACTGGTCAATGTACCATAGGTACTGTTGTAGGTAACCGTCTTAGAAGCGACTGTTGATCCACCATTGCTGTTGAAAGTAATTGTAAAGGTCTTCGGTGTCCAACGAGCATACAAAGTATGGTTGTTCGCAGTCGTTACCTTCGTGGAAGCAGTTACCCTAGTGCCGCCGCTCGCTGCCGTGTACCAGCCGGTAAATGTGTAACCGGTTCTGGTAGGGGTTGTGAGTGTTCCATAGTTACTGTCAAATGTAACGGTCTTCGATGTTACGGCTGAGCCGTTATTGCTGTTGAATGTTACCGTAAAGGTCTTCGGTGTATATTGTGCGTACAGGATCTTATCATCGGCCTTAACGATCGAGCTCTTTGCGATGCGATAACCGCCGCTCCTGGTACGGAACCATCCCGCGAAGGTGTAACCTGTGGGCGGTGTGGAACCTGCAGGCAGAGTACCGAATGCGTCACCCACGTTGTAAGTCTGACTCGGAACATTGCCGTAACCGCCGTTGTTGTCAAACTTCGTCGTTACGGTCATCCTCTTCCAATGTGCATACAGTATGTGGTCTGCAGCCGTAGTGACCTTGTCACCGTTTCCGATCTTGGTACCGCCGTTCTTCGCGGTGTACCAGCCCTGGAAGATATAAAACTCTCTCGTAGGTATGGTAAGGTTTCCGTAGGAACCATTGTAGGATACCGTCTTCGCAGTTACATCAGAACCGCCGCAACTGTCGAAAGTAACCTTATAGCTTCTGGCCTTATACTGCGCATAAAGCGTTGTGAAGGAAGGAGAAACAGTCGTAGTCTTAGTGATCTGAACGCCGCCGGACTTTGCTGTGTACCAGCCGACAAACGTATAACCGGTAGTCGGCGTAGAACCTGCCGGAAGACTTCCATACTGCTCGCCAACCGTGTAGGTCTGGCTCGGTACGTTTCCGTAACCGCCGTTGTTGTCAAACTTCACGGTGATGGCATTACCCTTCCAATGTGCGTAAAGCACCTGATCTGCTGTGATCGATACCGTCGAAGACGCTGTCACTTTCGTGCCTCCGCTCTTCGCGGTGTACCAGCCTTGGAACGTGTAACCGTTTCTGGTAGATGCGGGCAATGTACCATAGGTGCCGCCATAGGTGACTTCTACAGACGATACAGCGGAGCCTCCGTTACTGTCAAAAATAACAGAATATGTATTGGCCTTCCAATGTGCATATAAAGTCTGGTTAGCAGCCGTGGAGACCGTCGAAGTTGATGTTATCCTCGTGCCGCCGCTCTTTGCCGTATACCAGCCGGCAAATGAGTAACCCTTGCGGGAACTGGAAGGAAGGGTACCATAGGGTTTATCGAAGGTAACCGTGATCTCCGTTCCATCCGAACCGCCGTTTCCGTCAAAACTGATCTTATAAGTCTTAGGGGTGTAATGCGCATACAAAACCGTATACGAAGTACTTGCGATCGAACTGCCGATAATCTTGGTTCCGCCGGTCTTTGCCGTGTACCAGCCATCAAACGCATAGCCCGCTACCGGAGTAGGTCCGGCCGGAAGGCTGCTATATGCCACGCCGACATTATACGTCTGGCTCGGTACATTTCCCATGCCGCCGTTGTTATCGAACTTCACGGTTACAGTTATACGCTTCCAGTGCGCATACAGGGTATGATCTGCTGCAGTAGTAACACTCGTAGTAGAAACCACTCTCGAACCGCCGTTCTTAGCTGTGTACCAACCCTCGAAGATATGATTTGTCTTCGCAGGATTCTTCAGGTCGCCATAGGTTCCCCCATAGATCACCATCTTGGAATCCACGGCTGTTCCACCGTCGCTGTCGAAGCTTACCTTGAAGTTTCTGACCTTATACTGTGCATACAAAGTCGTGTGAGAAGGTGATACTGTTGTGGTCGTGGTGATCTGAGCGCCGCCGCTCTTCGCGGTGTACCAGCCGACGAATGCATAACCCGTAGGCGGTGTAGGACCGACAGGCAGACTGCCATACGTGTTGCCAACCGTGTAACTCTGGCTCGGAACGTTTCCGTAACCGCCATTGTTATCGAACTTGACCGAAATAGAGTTGCCCTTCCAGTGCGCATACAGCAATGTGTCGCCGGCGTTGGTCACCTTTGTAGATGCGGTGACCTGTGTTCCGCCGCTCACTGTCGTGAACCAACCCAGGAATGTATAACCATTTCTGGTCGGTGTAGGCAGTGCGCCATAGGTGCTGTCATAAGTCACCGTCTTAGACGCAACATCGGAGCCTCCATTACTGTTGAACAGTACGGAAAATTTTTTGGGTGACCAGTGCGCATAAAGTGTAATATTTGCGTTAGTATTCATGGTGGAAGAAGAAGTTATCTTCGTTCCGCCGCTCGCCGCGGTGTACCAGCCGTCAAAATTATAGCCGGTACGGGTCGGTGTGGTTAACGATCCGAACGAAGTGCCAAAAGTAATACTTCTGGCCGATACAGACGAACCGCCATTGCTGTTAAAACTTACCGTATACGTATTCGGCGTATAATGCGCATAATACGTCTTATTTCCGTAAGATACCGTCGTGCCTGTAGTGATCTGGCTGCCGCCGCTTGCAGCTGTGTACCAACCGGCAAATGAATAACCTGCGGGCGGAGTAGGTCCGGCCGGAAGACTGCCGTACGAAGCACCAACATCGTACGACTTACTCGGAACATTTCCGTAACCGCCGTTACTATTGAATGACACCGTAATGGTGTCTCTGCTCCAGTGTGCATACAACGTATGATCCGCAGCCGTGTTCATGGTCGTAGATGATGTTACCCTTGAACCGCCGCTGGACGCCGTATACCAACCCTGGAATGTGTAATAGGATCTGCTCGGTGTAGAAAGAGAGCCATAGGAACTTCCATAGTATATATTCTTAGAAGAAACAGAAGAACCGCCGTTGCTGTTAAAATACACCGTATAAGATTTCGTGTAATAGTGCGCGTAAAGCGTAGTTACCGATGATGATACCGTTGTTCCTGTGCTGACTCTGCTACCGCCTGATGTATACCATCCGTCAAAGCCTTTGCCTGTCGGCGGGGTAGGTCCGGACGGCAGAGAACCATATGTGCTGCCGACCGTGTAAGTCTGGCTCGGAACATTTCCGTAACCCCCATTGCTGTTGAAACTTACCGTCACTCTTTGAACCGGCTTGCCGCTTTGCGAGATACGCAATGTCCACAATTTGGACCCATCACGAAATACGACATCGCCGCTTCTGGAGGAAGTATTCGGGTTCGATGATACAGTCAGGGTGAATTTTGAACCACTCTTAGAACTGGATACCCAAGAAGGCTTTCCTTGGCAGTTCACGCTGGTGTAGGCACCAGTCAGAGTGACTGTAATGGTCTCGCCTCCATATCCAACGGAATATGGTTTTGTTGCTCCCTGTGCGATCGTTACGCTACCTGCTTCTGCAACTGTCGGAGTGATCAGTAACACCGCCATGAATAGCGTGCATAGAAAACAAACGAGACTTCGTCTTTTTACTAAACCTTTCATTTTCAACTCCTTTGTTATTAAATTTTGATTGTACTGGTGGCACAATGAACATGTTTATGCTGCGGCTCTTTGCATAAACATGTTCATAAATGCCTGGTTTTCCGTTCTGCTTTGGTACACGCTTTTAATTGTATCATAGTTTCAGCGCAAGTTCAACGAAATATTTTTCGTGAATATGATCATATTATTTCCCCGATCGAAAAAACAAAAAGCCGGCGGGCATCGTTTTCGATGCCCGCCGGCTTTTTTCATATTCAGTCCGCCTTCTGTTTATACTATCAGTCGGACAATGTATTCTATTATCTTACTGTTACGGTTACTGCGTTGCTGATAGCGGTCTGGCCGTAAGCATCCTTTACGACGCAACGGAACTGCCAGCCATTCAGTCCTGCGGTAGTAGATACAGAGAGATTAGCGGTTTTAGCGCCGCTCTGACCGGAATTCGACCAGCTGGAAGATGAATTCTTGCGGGACTGCCACTGGTAGGAAAGTGTTCCGGTACCGCTCGCTGCTACGGTGAACTTCGCAACGGAGCCTGCTGAAACAGTCTTATTCGAAGGCTGTGTGGTGATTCTCGGAGCTGCGCCCAGGCTTACCGTCAATGTAGCAGCGTTGGAAACGACCTGACGTCCTGCAGAGTCGCGAACGATGCAACGGAACTGCCAGCCGTTCAGGCCAGGAGTCGTGGAAACAGAGAGCGTATTCGTTGTAGCTCCGCTCTGGCTGGAATATGCCCAGTTAGCGGAGGAGTTTCTACGGGACTGCCACTGATAAGTAAGTGTTCCGGAACCTTCTGCTGCTACGGTGAACTTCGCTACAGAACCTACGGTTACACTTGTATTCTTAGGCTGAGTGGTGATCTTCATCGGAACGACCGACAGGGTAGCCGCTCTGGAAATAATCTCACGTCCGCTTCCATCCTTCACGATGCAACGGAACTGCCAGCCGTTCAGGCCTGCGGTCGCATTGACCGACAGGGTCGCTGTACGCGCGCCGCTCTGACCGGAGTTCGTCCAGCTGGAAGAAGAGTCTCTGCGAGACTGCCAACGATATGTGATCGGTGCTTTCGCAGATGCTGCTACGGTGAACTTTGCAACTTTTCCTGCAACCACTTCCACATCCTTAGGCTGTGTGGTGATCGCCGGATTTACGGTCAATGTAACTGTGTTGGAAACTGTCGTCTGACCGTTGCTATTTCTTACGACGCAACGGAACTGCCAGCCGTCCAGGCCCGCGGTAGCATTGACAGAGAGGTTCGCTGTCTTCGCGCCGCTCTGACCGGATTTCGCCCACTCCGCGTCAGCGTTCTTGCGGGACTGCCACTGATAAGAAAGCGTGCCTTCGCCGGTCGCTCTTACGCTGAAAGCAGCGGTCGTGCCGGCATTAACCGTCTTATTCTGAGGCTGTGTTGTGATCGTAGGCGCCGTCGTTTTGAGCGAGGGCTTAGATATCTCAAAGGGGACCGATGCATAGTCGGTCTCATGTTCACCGTTAATATCTTCAGCGAAGAAATAGATGAAATAGGTTCTGTTCCACAGGTCATAGTTTAAGTCTGCCGGTAACTGGAAGGAAGCGGTGCCTCTTTGAGGCAGTTTCGCAGAACTTCCCGTGTTCATCTTTCCGTAGTACAGGATCTTAGCGCCGTTCTGGTTGGATGAAGTGTATGTCTTATCCAGAATCAGATAGGATAACTGTGTTGCGTTACCGAAATGCTCGCCGTTTACGCAATAACTGAAACTGATCGTTCCGTCGGACAGCATTGTATTGCTCTCGGCATACGCCGTCATAATCTTATCGATCACTGTAAGTTTATACTCGGATCCGACAGCTCCGGCAGTTCCTTTAACGACCGAAGTAAACAGAACCAAGTTGGTGTTCACGTTAAATGCAGGGCTGACGCCATAGGTTGCCCGAACGCTTCCGGCATCGAGTTCACCGTGCGGGAAGAGGTAACCGATCAATCCTGTATTTACGCTATCAGTATTCTTGGAGGCCGAACGAAGCACCCACTCTTCGTCTTTACCTTCATACTTCTTAACGCGCGCCGGATGTCTGATAAAACTATTCGGATAACCATAAGCCGTATTGGATACTTCCTCTGCATCCAACAGAAAAACACTCTCATGCGGCAATCCGACATAGTTCACGAATTCCTGTTTCGTCCAGGAGTCGACCTGGTACGGATTGACTCCCTGAACCAACGGATGGCTCTCTCTTCTGCTGAGAGTCAGCGCGTTTTTCTCTGCGCTTGTGAAGTTGTTCAGATCATCGAGAAAATAAGCACCGTTCAGTTTTCCTCTGAGTTCACTGTAATCCCATCCGTTCGCCGTGGTGGAAGCATTGGCCGGCTCTCCGTCTTCATCATATTTATCCATAAACAGAATGGTATCGCAATCCAGAAACATCGCTTTCGAACCATAATCAAAACTATACGGTTGCAATACACGATATTTGACCGGCTTGCCTTCATACTTGCCGTACCAGACATAACTGCCCTTCCAACCGGTGTCGTTCGCCTGCGGTGCTACCGGAAAACCGATCGCGTCCGTATTCAGGCTCGCGACCTTCTTCGTAGCGGCTGCCTCGACCTGTGTGCCGTTTCCCCCAAACGGAAGCAACGTCACCGACATAACTGCGGACAGCGCAGCTGCCAACAGTCTTTTAGCTACATTGTTTCTTTTCATTAAATCTCCCTCACTTTGAGTTATTTACACCCAATTCTCAACGCTTCCCCAAACGTCTTGTCGTAAGCACGACTGCGGTATTATAGCATAAAGAAAACGAAAAGTGCAACATAAAATATGCGAACGTCGGAAAAAATATGTGATATTACAACAGCAGGATAGGATAATCCAATCAAAAATAGCATGATTTGCAACGAAATCCGCATAAAATCGATTGTGTCAGCCTTGGAATCAATCTATTCTATAAGTAAGGGGGAGCGTGCGCCCGCGTACGCGGGGCATGATCCGGATTTTTTCATATATATCCACAGGAGGCATTACACTTATGAAGAAGGTCAAATTAGCACGACCGAACGAGAGAACCCCTCTGGTTCGCAACATTTACACCGCGGATCCTTCCGCCCACGTGTTTAATGGTAAGATCTATATCTACCCTTCACACGATTTCGCACATGATTGCCCGGATGATGACAACGGCGATCAGTACATCATGAAAGACTACCACGTTCTGTCCATGGACAGTCTGGACTCTGAGTGCGTGGACAATGGTCTCGCACTTTCCGAGGACGACATCCCTTGGGTAAAGAATCAGATGTGGGCACCGGACTGCGTATGCAAGAACGGCAAATACTACCTGGTATTCCCGGCAAAAGACTATAACGGTCAGTTCCATATCGGCGTTGCCGTTTCTGACTCTCCGGTCGGCCCCTTCACGCCGCAGGAGAAGTGCATCGAAGGCAGCTACAGTATCGACCCCGCTGTACTGGTAGACGATGATGATCGCACCTACTGTTACTATGGCGGCCTGTGGGGCGGCCAGCTCGAGATGTGGCAGTCCGGTTCCTTCGATCCCGACGCACACCGCCCGGAAGGCGATGAGCCCGCGCTCGGACCGATGTTCGCAGAATTCAACGAAGACCTGACCGCATTTATCACCGAGCCGAAGCACCTGCAGATCCTCGATGAGAACGGTGAGCCGCTGAAGGCAGGCGATGAGGACCGTCGCTATTTCGAAGGCCCTTGGATGCACAAATTCAACGGAAAGTACTATCTGTCCTACTCCACCGGTACCACCCACTATCTCTGCTATGCAGAGGGTGAGAAGCCGGACGGCCCGTTCACCTATAAGGGACGTATCATGGAGCCGGTCCAGGGTTGGACGACCCACCACTCCATCGTTGAGATCGATGGCGAATGGTATCTGTTCTACCACGACTGCGAACTCTCCGGCGGCGTAACACACGAGCGTTGCGTAAAGTACACGAAGCTCAATATCGCCGAAGACGGAACCATCGAGACGATCCTTCCTTACGAGTTCGAGCGCTGATAACGAACGAAACCGATCGATATAGAATCCAAAAAGCAGCCAAACCTGCGGATACTCCCGCGTTTGGCTGCTTTTTTGTATGTTTCAAAGCTCCTGTCACTTAGCAAATTTGTTATCCTTATCCTCGCGGCTTTCGGTCTCCACCCAGGCCGGTACGAAACCGCTTCCCAGCGCCGTCTTCCACGATCCGTAATTTGAAAGGCTGGTCCCGTAATACGGGATCGCACCGCGCCGGAATACTTCGTCGCGCAGCAGCGTGACCAGCGTCGTCGCGATGCCGCGACCGCGATACTCCGGGAGCACATCGATCCCGATCTGCCACAGTTTTGGCGTGTCGGCGGAGCACCCTGCCATGCCCATGATCTTCTCGTCGTCGAGCGCGACCACCGCCAGCACGTCCGGACGATCCAGGCGGAAATGATCGCAGATCGCGTTCGAGAACTCCTCGCGACCGTAGAACTCCATGATGTCCGCCGTCTCCAGCCACCGGATCTTGAGATCCGTATGGATATTCATGAGTTCCGGCGTCGGTGCAAACATATGATGGGTCAATGCCATCTTATACCCGTACTTTCGCAGCTCAGTCTCCAGTTCGTAGAAATTATGTTGTTCTAACGTCCAGAAGCCCCGCTTTCCCTCCAGCCATGTTTTAAGCCACGGATGGATCCGCTCATCTGCCGAAATAACGACATTCGCCCCGAAAGTTGCCATCTGCAGGAAGAACGGTTTCTCCGAAAACTTTCTTCGTTTTTCATGAAGGACCGGGGTGGTGATCACATTTTCCTCCCCCGAAAAATCCTCCGGCCTGCAGTTGAACTCATATGACAACTGCAGTCTTATCGCCTGATCGATCTCTTGTTTATTCATCATTCACCTTCCCATCACTGCGATCTGCTCCGACGGGGCGCCATCACAGTTCTAAAACTTCTTAACCATAAAAATGTCATCCAAATATGTGCCATCGTCGTATTTGTTACCGTTCGGAATGCGCCCGCACTCCTTAAATCCGAGCGTCTCATACAAATGGTACGCGCGGTCATTGCTCTCGACCACGACCAGTTCGGCCTGCTCGTAGCCTGCTGCCTCCACATGCTTCATCAGCGACTCCATCATCAGACGTCCCAGGCCGAGCCCGGTGAACTTCTGACGCAGGGCAATGCCTACCTCGGCGCGGTGCTTCGCTCTCCGGCTAGCGCCGCCCTTACTGTTAAATGAGCAGTTCCCGGCGTGCTCGCCGTCCACGAACGCCAGCAACAGCAGAGCATCCTCCGCCTCATTATGCTCGTTCAAAAACTCCTGCTCGCTCTCCGTCGTGTACTCCACCTCATCCGACTCGCAAAACAAAAAACGCGTCTCGCCGGTAACCAGCTTCAGATACTCGATCAGCATCTCGGCATCCTCCGCACGCGGGCAGCGAAGCACGACCTCCCTCCCGTTCAGTTCGTATCTCTCCTCTGCAACGATCATGGTACATCCTCCTCTCCAACTGCTCCGAGCCTCCCCAAAATGTATAGCATTCCGAATACATTTCCGGAGATTTTTCAAAGTATAACACACGGCAAATTCAAAGTCAACCACTGTGTAAAAGACATGCCAAATCATACGAAGAGGCTGCCGTTTCCGGCAGCCTCTTCTGATTCTCACCGACTTAGGTTTGGCATGCGCCCTACCTTGTCGATCACTTCTTAAATACAAACCTTACGGTCAATTCTGTTGTTTCGAAAGTATCCGTATACTTCGGAATGAAGGTGAAGACAACGTCCACACTGTTTCCGGTGTAGTCGGCAACCTTTGAGTTCGCAAGTTTTGTGTCTTTGAACTTGTAGGTTCCTTCGGTCTGATACTGCCATAGTGCCCCGTATAGATCATCTTGAGCTTCGGTCCATCCTTCATTATCCCACCAGCGATACCAGTCTTGGCATGTCTCTGTATAAGGGTATATCAGTGACCAGCTTTCAGCAACCTGACCAAATGTCGAAAGATTACCGCTGAAATAATCTTTCAAGCCCACAGGTTCTCCGTTATCCGACCCATAGTGTTTCAGAACTGTCTCCACGTCAACGACGAGCAACGTTGCTCCGATCGTATCTGCCTCTTCTTCACCTACGGCATTCACGACTGCGAGAGGCACTTTGATAACCTCATCCTTCGACTCATGGCAGCGATCACACTCATAATGCTTGTTTCCGGTCTTCCAGTCTGTGCAGACATTATTACTGTCTATTACCGGTTCCGCAGGCGTGCTGCTCTTCAGTTTCCAGTCGTGTCCGAGTGCCGGCGTCGTGACCTTCTTCATCTGCTTTGCAAATGCAGGGTTCGTGAACGTTGCGGTATATGTTGTCTCACCGTCGGTCGTGCATGTTACCTGAGTTGTAGCAGAAGCCACGGAATTCACCGTCTCCGTCTCGGATACGGAAGTATCCGTGCGGCTGGTACGTTTCGCAGTTACCTTCGAGTTATCCGCAGACCAGGTGTAGGTCGGCTCGGTCCAGTTCGGATTCAGTTTCTCGATGTTCGTGAGCGTCTTCGTCTGCGCTGTAAATGCCGCATTCGTAAACGTCGCGGTGTAGGTCGTCTGACCCATCTCATTCAGCGTCGGGTTCTTCGTGACTGCCGAAGTCGTCTTCACGGTCTCGGTCTCCACATGAGAACTGTCGTTCTTGCAGATACGTTTTGCCGTTACGCTGCTGTTGTCAGCGGCCCATGTGTAGGTCGGTTCACCAAAATCATGTCCGATTGGAGGAATATCTTCGTAGAAGTACTGCTTACAATCTAAGCATTGTGTTCTCTGCTTGCCGCGTGTCTCACATCCTGGCTTCGTCACAACTTCGGAAGCGGAGATATGCAAATGGTTATCCGGGTTCTTCTCCGTCTCGACTTCCTTCGTAGCGCCACAGGATGCGCAAGTATAGGTGCGTACACCAGGCGTCGTACAGGTGCCCTCACGGGTCAATTCCCACTTCTGCCAGTCATGGGTTCCGACCGCCTTTATCACTTCTTTCTTCGTCGCGCCGCATTCACTGCAGACGTAGATATCTGCTCCGTCGTCCACGCATGTCGGCTCTTCGCGGTGGTCGAATACGAAAGTATGCTGACCGCTCGCCTTTTGGATCATGTCGTCGGTCTTACCGCATTCCTTACAGGTGAAACGAATGACGCCATCCGTTACACAATCCTTCTTCGTGATGACCTTTCCGTCATCCCAGGTATGATTGCTGCTATTGGTACTCAGTTCAACTTCCCAGGAGTAGTCACAGTTCTTACACTTCCATACGACCTTTCCATGCGTCGTACAGGTTGCTTTGACTTCTTTTTCGGGAACTAATTCGCCCTCGTGAGGCAGTGCCGGGATGATTGCTCCATATCTAACCTGCTGTCCGCAAATGTCGCAGATATAGTCGCCGGTGTAACCGCTCTCACGACAGGTCGCTTCCTTCGCTCCCACCAGATGTGTGGTTCCATGCTTGTAATTGGGCTTCGTTACCTCGCCCTTTTCCAGCAGGACGCCACAATCCTTACAGTAGGTATCTCCGGAATATCCTTCGATACAGGACGGCTCGATGACGCCGCGAAGCTCCGTATTGCCCGTGTGGTTCTCAGGATCGAGATCCAGTTTTTTCTCGTAAGTCTCATCGATCACGCCACAATAGTTACAACGTCTCTTAACTACGCCATGGGTCGCACAAGTGGACTCCGATGCTACATATTCGACCCAGCTGTGCGCATCCGGATCGATCGGGATCTCGATACCGTTTCCGACCAGGCCACAGACGGTACATACCTCACCCTGGCGGCCCGGCGCCGAACAGGTCGGCTCGGTCCTTCCGCCTTCCTTAGCCCATTCGTGTTTGTGCCACGAAGCAGATGCTCTTACATTGTTGCGAGGCATGAGGAAATCGTCCTGCATAACGCTGCCGTCTTCCAGGAGCCATACCAGAGCCTCATCTCCCTGAACTTCCAGTTCCGGGCGTGCCGGTCTCGTACCGATCTCGCAGTAAGCCTCATGTTCTTTGCTATTGTAGTACCAGATGATCTTCGAGTAACCGAGCGACTTTCTGCCGTACAGTGTCAGATCATCCTTATTCTCCATCAGGGCGTTCGGCCCCAGTTCGTTCTTCAGGTTGTCTTTGGATTTACGCCAGATCAGCGTATAGCCTTCTTCGGCCAATCCTTCGGGAACATTCTGGTAAATGCTTTCGCCGACGCGTACCTTACTCTCTGCGCGCTTACCGTCGTCTGTGATCCAGATGACGCGACGCTCTGCGCCCTCGTAGGTTGCGTAGAGATAGATCTCTCCGGGAACGCGGGTGTCGCCATTGACTTCGCTTCCGTCTTCCATTACCCAACCGGTAAATGTGCAGCCTTCTTTCTCATGTGTCTTCTTCGTGAGTTCGATTTTCTCCGCGATATGCTGCGTCGTCGTATCGATCTCGTCTTCGCCGTCCATCCAATGGAGTTTGACTTCCTTACCGGTCAGAACACCGACTACGAGTACGTCGGAATCGATCTTCGTATCCGCCTTTACCGGCGTCAGCCCGCTGAGATCGCCGTTACGAAGTTTCGATACGGTGTCATAAGCCAGACGGCACAAGTTCTCGTTATGCGAATGTTTGTAATAAATCGGATCCGTGCTGTTGACATAATACCACTCGAGGGTGTAATCGTCCGTGCGATAGTTCTTTATCGCGTCGGGAATGTAATCCACCATATTCTGGTTCTTCAACATGTAGGTGAATCTCGATGTGCTGAAATTGCCCCACCGGGTCGCCACATTAAAGTACTTATCGACATCTCCGTCACAACGGATCACCTGATCCGTGGCGGGGTCGAGAGCGATCCAAAGCGAAGGTACATCGATCTTCAGGTAATGAATCTGAATTACGGTATCATTGCCACGAAGCGTGAAGTAAGTCTTACCTTTCTGCTCCGCGATCGCTTTCTCATTGTTTTTATAGTAGTCCCAATACAGCGAACTGTAATAGGTCAGTTTTGTATCGGCCAGTTTAAAAGCCTTATACGCTTCATCCTCTTTCTTTTTATTCTCAGGGGAAGGATTTACCCTGTTCTCATTCGATCTGGCAGAGAATTTCAAATCGGCGGCAGCATATTCATCGAGTGCCTCCGTGTACAGTCTGCTCAGTTCCGCCTCATCCGGGAAGCCGAGGTGAATGAGCCGGTAACCCGGGAAGAGCTGCTCACAGAACTCAGGAGTGATGTCCACGTAACACTTGGTGCCTTCGAAACCGCTGACAGAACCGGTTCCCATCAGTTCCCAGTCACGGATATCTTCGCCGTTGTTGTAGTTTTTCTGCACGTAGTACTCCACATGTGCAGTCCTCTTCGTGCCTTTCCAGTGAACGTATACGGTACGCTGCATCGGATCGGTTTTGAAACCGAACGCATGGTTCTTATAAGTGAATACGACCTTACCGTAGAGTTCGTTCTTAGTGGAGTCCAGCGGGCAAACGACGATCTCGTTTGAGCCCGGCAGATACTGGAACGAAGATGCGCCGGTAACGACGTCACCGTTTTTACCGGTCAGGTCGAAACATTCGACCGTGAAGTTTTCCTCATGGTTCTGTTGCCATGAACGCTCCTTCGCCAGAATCAGACCATTGGTCTTATCTCCGTCATTCCCCGTGATGATGGTTGCCGTATAGGACTGTGCGCCCTCTGTGCATACCTTCTTGGAATCCATGTTTTTCTCGGAAACCTTACCACTATTGAGCGCCATCAGCTTCATCTTAAAGATCGAGTCATCGATCTTCACGACACTCTCGCCGTCCGGTATCTCATACGAAAGCTTCGGGTCGTTCCGTGAGATCACGTAGTCCAGCGGGAAATGCTCACACCCCAGCTTCAGCAGAGGTGTCTTCGAGTTGTACAAACTCCAGCTCTTCGAAGCCGCTCCGAACGCTACCTGTACTTTCACACTGATGTCGGTGTAGATACCCATCTCGAAGTAGAGGGAGCCGCTCGCATCAAACAGTGCGGGCTCATTGCCCTTCTTTACGTAAGACACATACAGGAAACCGTAAAGTTCGGCATAAGCGCCGGCCGAAGCAACTACGCCGACCGAATCGAGATCGGTACTGAAGATACCGACACGCAGATCCAGACTGACACCGGCACGCAGGCCGATCATACCGAATGCATAGAAATCAGCACGGAATTCATTGGCCAGTTCCTTAACATCCGAACCCAGAGGGTCGGAACCTACCTGGTTGCCGTTCAGTTCGGGACCGCCGCCCCAGATCTTCGCCAGGAACGCATAGGAATAATGCTTCGCGTTTTCGTAGCTGACGCCGGCTCCGATCATCGCATTGATCTTCATGGAAACGTTGAAATTGATCTTCATGCCGACGTGGATGATACCGGCCGGATCGATCGGGATATCAAAGCTTCCCATGTCCACATCCACGAGCTTGATATACTTCGCGTCGTTGGAAAGCATGCTCGAATACTTTGTGGGCAGATCGCCGCCGATGCCCGGGGAAGTAAATTCCTGGCTCTGAGGCTTCTTACTGCCATCGCCATTGTTATCGCCATCGCCGGTCATGGGAATGGTCCAGCCGTGGCCGTTCTCTTTATTCTTCTCTTTATCGGCAGCCTTCTTCAGGATGTCGCCGCCTTTGATCAGAACTTGCGCAGCCTTCGTACGTGCTTCCAGGGAACTCATGTCGCCATTGTCCAGGAAGTTGCCGACCATCTCGTTCCAGTCCTCGCCCGCCTTCGGGTTCGGAGCGTTTTTCGTCTTAGCGGTAACGACAACGCCGAAACCGGTATAGGTGCCGGCATCCAGACCTGCCTCGATGTACAGGCTGGAAGTACGACCTCTGTATACATTTCTCTTAACTCTTACAGAAGGTGTCAGCAGGACTTCCTGCTCCAGGACGATCGCAGGCTGGATCTCCAGCGATCCGGCGTCGCCGATCTTGACAGAGATGGTCAGGGTCACCGCTGCCTCCGCGCGCAGGCCCTTCTTATCCTTGAAGTGGGACAGCTTATAATCGAGTGTGCAGTTAAAAGCGATGTCGCTGACCGTCACCACGCTAGCATCGTCCGCCAAAAGACGTATGTCCTCAAGGGTCATATCCTGTCCGTTAGTCTTGATGATCATTTTCTTCAGCTCGTCGCCATGCTCCAGCGAAGCAAAATCCAGCTCATTGCCGGTCAGAAGAGACATGAACAGTTCGGTCGTCTCATCAACGATACCGCTCTCCTCGATCTGATGCTTCATCTGCTCTTCGATCCGCTTGCTGTCGAGCTCATTCATGACCATATCCACTTCGGGAAGCTTCGTCTCGAGCATGACTTCGGTTCCGCTCAGTTTATCCTCGGAAACCGTTTCATAGGTAAAGGTCGTATGATGTTTTGCGTCGTTTGCCGCAAGTTCGTCCTCAGCGATGCTCGTGATCTTTCCGTATCCGGTCACCTTATAGTCCGCAGCGCCGAAGGTTCCTGTATAGAACTCAATGAGGTCTCCGACCTTGATGATCGTAGTCGCATCGAGGCCATATTCGCGATATACATCTTTTGCAAAATCCAGCTGGGCGCTCTCGACCGTAACGGTTCCGTTTTTGGAGCCGCTGTCACGGATCGGGATCACATTTTCCGTAGCCAGAATGTTTTCCAGGCCGGCATATTCGTACGCAAAGGTCTTATCGTCCTTTACCTCCAGGATCTTAACATAGGCAACATCACCTTCACCGAACTTCAGGCCGGTCTTCGCGTCGTAGCTGCCTTTATGGACCGCAACTACATTGCCCACGCCGAGCTTCTCTGCGCCCTTATAGGTCATAACACCCTTACCGGTGTTCTCATTGGCCTTCACATCCCCGTTCTCATCGGTCTCGATGTTCAGGACACCACGGAACTCAACGCCCTCGACATCGGTCGCAGGCACATGGATCACACGGCTGTCGATGGTGATATTGTTAACTTCCTTTACCGGAGTGGTAAAGTTATATTCAATAACCTCGGCTGCAGTGGGCTGGCCATCAAACATGAAACGCAGTTTTGATGTATCATTGATGCCCACCGAATACAGAGAACCGGTCTCCCAGGCACCCTCTGCGGGTGTCAGGATCCAGTGATCGCCACGGATCTCTTTCTTACCGTACAGCAGGTCCTCCAGGAACAGTACCTGGTCCACTGATAATTTAAACTCCTCACGCCATACGCGCTCCAGGCTGTCGTCTGCCGACAGGCCATAGCGCTCCAGAAGCGCCTCTTCCGTCGTGGTCGTAAAATCGATATCCATGGTACGAAGCAATTCATACGTCGCGTCGTCCATCTCCAGGAATTGCTGCGTATCCTTATCGATGTAAGTTTCCAGACCGAAATGGTTCAGGATGATATTTATCGCATCCTCCGGAAGGTCGATATAAGACTTGCTCTTATCCTTTGACAGCTCGGTCAGAAGCGCCTTCAGTGACTTCGCTTCGCCATTCTCGTCAGCTTCGGAGGAAGTCTTTTTGGAGTCACTCTCGCTCTTCTCTGCCAGGGCCCAGACCGCCTTTGCAGTCTCTTCATTCAAGCCCAGTTCCTGCAGCCACTTAAGCTCTTCTTCCTCACGCAGAGAACGCAAGTTGTATTCGACAACCTGGCCCGCCATACTCGAATTCACCAGGGAGAGCCTCTTCATGACCTCTTCCTTCGTCAATCCGTAAGAAACCAGCTCGATCGAAAAATCCGAAGGAACGTCCTGCTTCGTTACATAGGTATTTGCCTTCACGCCATTCATATCGTTGGTCGCGGCAAATGCAGGATAGAGGGTGATATCCTTCGTGATCACATCCTCTGAATTCGCACGCTGTGTTCCTGCGGCATCATAGGTCCAGGACAGGAACATTGCTCTGTCGCGGCTCGCGGGCGTCAGATCTCCGATCTTCGTGCCCTCCGCTACCTTCACCTGCTCCGGCAGGGAAGTGTTCTTCCGATCCGGCTCGGTCGCCGACTCGGGCAATGCGAAACTAACGACATACGCGCCTTCTTCGCCCCCGGGGCCCTCCGGCTTCGTCGCCTCGGTTGCATTTGCCACATCGGATGAACCAGACGGGTTCGCAGGATCCGTCGGATCCACAGACGGTTTCTGTTTGCCCAAAACGACGAACAGGATGATACCGATCACTGCCGCCACCGTCACTGCCGAAGCAATAATAATTCGTGTGCGCATCGATTTCATTCTTCATTAACCTCCATTTCACTTTCTAGCAATTTATATACCCTATCGATTGGAACTGCTATATTCAAATTCTGTCCGCCGTCATATGTTCCGCTGATCACGCCGATGACAAATCCATACTCTCCGAACAAAGGACCGCCGCTGCTGCCGCTTGCGACCGGGGCTGTAAACAGGATCCGCTCATTCTCTCCGGTTACCCAGTATCCACTCAGCATACCCGTTGTGATCATGTTTGTTATGCCGAACTGGCTGCCGATCGCTGCGACTTTGTTGCCTCTCATCGGTTTGCCATCCACAGGCTTAAGCGGTTTAATCTCCACTTCCTCCGGAAGCTGCGTGATCCGCAGAACGGCGATGTCCAGTTCCTGATCCACGGCGATCACATCACGTACTTCAAATGTGTCGCCCCAATCCATGGTCGCTATCAGGTGGTCCATATTCACCACCACATGGTAAGCCGTAACCAGATACTGCTGATCATAAATAACAAATCCGCTACCCGTACAGATCCGCTCGCCCTGCGCATCATAGGTATCGAGCTTCAAAACAGACGCTGCTGCCGCCTCGAGTTCCCAGCCTTTGTCGATCCAATCCTTCTCTCCCGGCTGCGGCATCGAAGGAGGAAGCGCAGGATCGCCGCCGACGATCGGCTCACCGCCCGGAAGCTGTGCATCCTCCGTGCCCGGCACTTCTTCGGTGCCTTCCGCCAACTCTACCGGAGGTAAGGTGCTTTCCTCCACCGGCGTCTTCGTCGCCTCCTCGCCCGGGCTCGCCTGCGTCGTACTAACCACGGCGATATCCCCGGAGCCTGCATTGCCCCCCATCCGAACTCCTATTCCGGTCAAAAGCACGAAGAGCAGTGCCACCGCCAGTCCGACGGATAAACCGCCCAGCGCGCACATCCTCCCGTACATCCTTCGATCCCGGACGCTTCGCCCTCTCTGGACGATCTCGCGAATCGCTTCGTCATCCGAATATTTCATGGTCAGACCTCCTATATCTATCTTCAGTATCCCTGCCTCAAATCGGCAGAAAAACTACGTATCTGTCCTTTAGTTGCAGGTTGGACGCATTTTACCCACCGAAATTTTAAAAAATCTAATAAAAAAAGGATGCAACCTCGGAATACTCTTCCCGGGTCGCATCCTTAAGCAGTTTTAAGTTTTATTGTTTTTGAACTTCCAGTCCCTCTTTCACTCCGGTCAATGTAACCGGCTCATCTACACGTAATTCCTCCAGTGCTGTATTGGTGCTCAGATCCAGTTTGCTGAACGCGCATTTATACAGGTGGAACGTTTTAAGGGCTGTACACTTAGTGATATCGAGTGTGTCGAGATTCTCCTCCATTACATACAATTCTTCCAACTTCGGATTATTCGAAAAATCCAACTTCTCAATGCCATTAGTGTATGATGTGAAATTCTTGAGCAGTGGATTTTGACTCACATCGATCGTTCCGACCTTATCCGACATAACGAAAAGGTTTTCCAAAAGCCGGTTCTGCGAAACATCCAGTGCATGTGGGCCACTATTATTTAACGTAAGCGACGTTAATGCAGGGTTGTTTCTGAGATTCAGCGTGCCTATATACGCATGTTCGATGGTCAGTTTCTCCAATTCAAGGTTCACACTTGTATCCAGGCTGGTCAAATAGCTGGCTCCCCAAAGTGTGAGTTCCTTCAGCGCAGGGTTCATACTTATATCCAGTTTTTTCACCCCGGTATACCAGAGAGACAGACTCTCCAAAGCAGGATTCGCGCTTACATTCAGTTTTTCTATACCGGAACCGTTAACAACTAAAGACTTCAGCGCCGGATTATGGCTTACGTCCAGTCCCTGCAGTCCATCGCTCATGCCGTTTTCACCCATCTGCATAGCATCTAAGATCTCCAGGTTCGGGAAATACTCTACTCCCTTCACACTGAGAACCACATGGATGTTGTCATTTACCACATCACTAAGATCGATCTCTCTTACCGCCTGACGCTCCGATGCACTAAGCACTCCGTCATGATTCGAGTCGAACTGACTCTTCACATATTCACGGAAATACGAATCCGGGAATGTCTCTCCGGTGATCGCTACCGACTTTGTGATGTCTGTTACCGCTTCATCAACCGGAAGCGGTTCCTTCGTAGGTTCTTCAACAGCTTCCCGAATGATCGTTACGCCCTCATCCGCCATCACTTCGATCTGAGGCGGACACTCGCTTACATCGATGGTCGTTAGCGGATTGTTCGTACAATACAGTTCCGTCAAAATTCTGTTCTTTGTAACATTCAATTCGGTCAAGGAATTCGCATCGCAATGCAGAATACCCAGATCAGGCAACATTGAGACATCTAACGCTGTCAATCGGTTACCACAGCAAGATATATTGACCACTTTGGGACAATTAGAAAAAACCAGCTGTTCGATTTGATTACCGTCACACCCAAACCAAATCAGTTCCGAGTTCTTTGACAGGTCCAGACTCTTGATCTGATTATAATCGAGAGATAAAGAACAAATATTCGGGTTCTTCGAAACATCCAGACTCGTCAGCTGATTTCCGGAACAATCCAGATAATCCAGTTTTCTGTTTGCGGGCAGTTTTAGTTTGGTCAACCGGTTGTCGACAATACTAATCGTGCCCAGTTCGAGGTTTTTGGATAAATCGAGCTCTGTCAAATAATTATAGCTGGCCCATAATCCACTCAAAAGCGGATTTCCGGAAAGATCCAGTTTCGTGATCGCATTGTTATTGCACGTCAAACCTTCCAGTTCACTGAAATAACCTATGCCGGTCAGGTCCTGGATCTCCTTATCAGTTACATCAATCTCTTTTACGCTTTTGATCTCCTGTTCGGAAAGAGTTCCGTTCTTATCCTTATCGATATTCGCAGAAACGTAGTTTCGGAAATTCGCATCCGGAAAATTCGTTTTATCGATTGCAACCCCGCTTGTGGTAACAGGTGCCGTTTCCTCTTCGCTCTCTTTTGTAGCGGCTACTTCTGTAGTAGCTTCCTGTGTAGTCGCTGCCTCTGTAGTGGGTTCCTGTGTGGTAGCTTCCTGTGTAGTAGCTTCCTCTGTGGGAGTTTCCTCTGCAGTAGTCTCCTCTCCGGTGGTTTCCTCTGTAGTAGTTTCTTCTGACGGATCTTTGGTATCTGTTTCCTCAGACGAGGTATCGACCGAAGTATCCTCTTCAGTAATATCACCTGAAATTACCGTCTCAACTTCCTGTGTTTGTTCGGCCAATGAGGCTGCCTGTGTGGTTTCTGCCGCCTCTGCCGTCGAAATGTCCGCTTCCGTAGTTGAAATGACATCCGACTTTCGATTCGGGTTCCACAATAAAACAAACAGCAGAATGGCGGCTGCCACCAGCGTCACCGCCGAAGCGATGCCGATGATCGTCACTGTTTTACTTTTCTTCGCAGCCGGGACTACTTCTTTTATATCCTCGTTATTCTGCTCCGGATATAATTGATTATTCATATCCATCTTCTCCTTTTCATTCATCTCCGGGACTGTTTGCGCCCAGGCCTCTGCCGCAGCGGACGCTTTCAGACTCTCCAGTTCTTTTTTCGTATATTCAGCCTCCTGGATGAACTTTTCGTCGATCTCCCCGGCCACCCGAAGCAAGCGTTTACTTTTATCGCGTTTACTCATAATACTACACCTGCTTTCTCTAAAGCTTCCTTCAGTTTTCCTCTGATGCGTAAAAGGGTTGTCGCAACATTGGCCTCTGACATGCCCATAGCTGCCGCGATCTCCTTCATCGAACTGCAGTACCAGTAGCGTCTGACGAAGAGCCGTCGGTTTTGCGCGGATAGTCCGGCCAGGAACGTATTCATAACGTCCCGGATCACCATATCATCTTCGATCTGCTCCGCCGAAGGGGCTATAGGATCTGCCACACATTCTTCCAGTTCTCCCAGGGCCAGATCAATCTCGCCGCCTCCCCGCTTGATCGCCATTTTACTATTCAGACGATTCAGCGAAAGATTGCGTATGATCTTCCCTACAAAGAGTTTCAGGCTGTTCGGCCGTGTAGGCGGAATCTTATTCCAGCTCTGAAGCAGCGTATCGTTAAAGCACTCATCAGCCGTTTCTCTGTCATACAGTATATTCCAGGCTATAGTCCTGCAATAATTGCCGTATTTATCCGACGTCTCTACCAGTGCGATCTCGTTTCGCGCAAAGTACAATTCAATGATCTGTTCATCTTTCATTTTGTTGATCAACCTTTCCCGGGAAAGCATGATGCCTCATGCCTTCACCTATATAGTTTGGTTTTATCCGGTTATATTACACACGAATTACAAAAATAGATGCAACCTCGGGAAATCTCTTTCCAGGTTGCATCCTTAATCAGCATCCTATGAAATTCATCCTGCGATATCGGCGCCGAAGCCTTCCTGCTCGAGAGTCTCGCGCAGGGCTCTCTTCCCACGCTCTACCAAATGATAGATTTGTTTCTTACTTTTCCCCATGACCCGCGCAGCTTCGTCATGCGACATCTCTTCAAAATAGATCAGGGTCAATACGCGACTGTAGTCGGCCGGTATCTTCTTCAGTCCATGATACAGCTGCCTCTTTTGCTCTTCCTGCAGGATCTGCAGCTCTGGGAGTTCCTGCTCCGCCCCCAGCGTCTCCTCATCGATCGGCGCTGCTTCGTATTTCCGCATCTTACGCAGATGCATCAGCGCCTGCTTCTTCCCGATGGAAAACAGCCAGGTCTTAAACGCGCTGCGTCTGGAGAACAACGTTCTGCCCGCAGCGACCTGAGCAAAAGAGTCGATCATCAGCTCCTCCGCATCATCCAGGTTATGAACGAACCCGTTAATAAACAGGAGCAGCCCCTCCTTATGCCGCTCGAAGAGCACACGGATATCGGCCTCATCCTGCCGCTTCAAATAGCGATCATATAATTCTTCATCCGTCATGCTCATCGTCAACAGCCCTCTATACTACTTACTCAAACATACTATCCATTATACTACGAATTCGCAGAAAAATTATAAACAAAAAACCGAAACATGGAAATTACTCACTTCAATTCAAATGTAAGATCTATTTCGAGATCCATCATCCCCATAACTATTGTCGCGCTCTCGCCGATCTTGATCTCGAGGCTTTCCACTTGTTTCATCGATGGCTGCAAATAAATACGCGTACTCTGGATCTTCAGCAGAACACTATCCTCGTTTACCTGGTCTACCTTCACGACTCCGAATATCGTTTCCATTTTCGTAACTTCATTCCCTTTTTCATCGGTAGAACGCGATATATAGGTATCATCATACAGAACCAATCCTTCTTTCAGGTCTTTATATTCAGTCACCACAGGATCCGCCTGTTTCTCCGCAAATCCTGACCACGTTTGTTGTGTAACCGTTAACACCAGTCCATCCTTAGATTTTCCGGAGAAAAAGACTATAAACACGACCAGCCCTATGGCAGAAGCCAGTATGATTCCGAACAGAATAATTAATATTATCTTCAAGCCTCTACCCGATGATGAATTCTCTTTTTCCATAATCGCTCCTCCCGCAGGGATCTCCGCCCCCTGCCAGTTGATGTCGCACCCTAGTAATACTTCCGGGTGCCTCTGGTCCTCAATACATTTAAGATCATTCCTGAGTTGACCAGTAATATGCCTCCTATAACCAGAAAATAAAACCCTGATCCCTTTCCCACTATGGAATTCAAGTTTTCCTCTTCGAGACTCTTAATGTTGTAAAACATGTCAAAAAGAGTTATGGAAAGGACCGTAGCTCCGGTAACCACCAGGGGAAAACCTTTACCATTTTGAAAAGCGATAGCACAAACCAGACCGATGACCATGACCACCGTGAGAACGATGGCCTCGCCGATGAACCTTCCACTCCAGAGCGGAACGGAAGCAACAGCGCCGAAAACCCTGATCTCAAAGAATGGCAAAGACATGCCAACAAAAGAAGCTAACACGCCCTCGAAAGCCACGACAAAGCTCACCTCGAAAGCAGCATCATTTTTCTTCACCGATGCTGCAGCAGGCTGTACGCTTTTTGCAGTTCCCTGCTTCTCGGTTCTCTGCCAAACTGTAGCATCAAGCGTAGCTTTTCCGCAATTCGGACAGGATGGTGCCCAAATCCGAATATTGGCACCACATGATTTACACTTCATAAGCAAACCCTCCCATTTACCCTACACTTCCGACCTCACTGTATATCATCCCGTTTTTTCCGCGATCCGACCGCATGAGCGACACTTCCGTCGCGATCATGCTGCTCTCCGGCGGTTTCGGAATCGCTGCCCTTCTGCCGCCGGCAGAAGCATACTTTCGGGTCAATGTAATATGCGGCGAGAACTTCTTTCGGTCGAACGGAATGCCCCGCTCCGCCAGTTGATGACGCAGCCTCTTAACATAATCCAGCAGCTGCGGATTATCTTTCAGCCCGATCCAAAACAGGTCGTCAAACCAGCCGACCCCGTCGAGACGGATCTCCATTGGCCGAAACTCCACCTGCTCCATCGCCTCCAGCACCGCATCCGGATCATTATACTCTCCGATAAATGCCAGCGTGAGGTGCATGTTCTTCCGCGGGGTAAACCTCCCCGTCACGCCCTGCTTCTTCAGTTCTCCCTGGTAGCGCGTCAAAGCATCCAAGATCTTGTTATCAAAACGTATCGCTATAAACAGTCTCATTTTTCTTCTTTTGTCTTTTATAAATGTAATTGAGGACCATCATCGCCATTCCTGATGCGATCAGCAAGCCCGCGAACCACATATAATAGTAAAGGCCGTAACCGGGGGCGATACTCCCGCCCATTTGCGTCAGCCCACCGAAAACATCAGCCGCCTTGCCTTTATCGCAGTTATACACGATCAATCCGGCCGCAATGAGCAGCACACCTGCCACGATCTGTCGAATGCCGCTGCTTTCCTTCTCCAGGAAGATTATCAACGCGCTCATCAAGCATATGGTCAATATAACGAACAAGTCGATCATCAGCTCCGCTTCGACCAACGAAATGTCAATATCGAAGCTGGACAGAATGCCCACAAGAACAGCTCCCTTCAGCTGGAAAAATGGCATAAAGGCCGTTATAGCCGCCCCAAACAGCCATAACGCGGAAATGAGCTTCATTATCAGGCGACTCGTCTTCACCGCTAACTCAACATCCCCCTTCTGCCCGTGCGACACGCCCTCCAACGGCGCCCCGCACTGCGGGCAATACTTCACCGTATCCGATAAAATCTCAATTCCACACGATCTACAAAACATGGTGGTCCTCCTAGTTACTTAATTCATTAATCATGAAGCATCATATCTTTTAGTTTTCGAACTGTTCGATATTGATTTCTTCACCTTTTCCCTGAGACACCATTTCGTCGTAATCAAACAGTGTATACATGGGTATTTTCCTTGCATTTGTCCCATCGTCATTCATCACAAATCCACATGATAGTTCTTGGTCATTAGGGAATATGCCAAAAACATACTCGCTTTCGATGTGATACATATATGCTATTAGCTCGCAGAAATCTTTAGCGATCTTGTAGGCTTCTTTTTCATCTATCATATCTAACTCTACTCGACCTCCTCAGAAAATCATATTATAGGATTACAAATACTCTTCGTAAGGTTCCAAAAGTTTGGCAGCGTTATCCAGTGCTCCCGGTATCTTTTCATGCCTTAACAGTATTTCGCGGTAAATGCTAACCTTTCCCTCAAAGTTCGGGTTATCGAGCTTTATCCACCCATTGGCAATGCCTACGGGCAGACTGATCTTCTTAGTTCCTGACCCATAATCCGCCACTAAATACTTACGGTCGACAGAAGTCACTGTTCCCTCGCCATAGTTTGAATGCGAGATTTTATCTCCAATTGAAACCATCTCTATAAAAGTGGTCAATGCTTCATCCAACAGTTCCGCATCCGCTTTAGCCTTTTCAAAAGACTGCTTAAGCTGGTCCGCCTTAGTCTTCTTCTCGAGGTACGACTGCTTTTCTTTCAAATTTCGTTTGGTATAAGCTATACCGTCAAACAGGTCATATACGGAACAACAATAGATAATATCAAACGCCAGAATGTGCTTCTCAGCATCCGGATGCAGTTTCCCCCCGTTTAGTTTCAATCGACCATCGAACCTACTTTTATCGGTTTCCAACAGTTCAGGACACTCTTTGATCGCTGCGACCAGTTCATCGCACATGCGGTAATATACATCCAACTTGATATTATCCCCACTCCCCCAATCATCATAAAACTCGACGCAGTCTGCAAATCTCTGCGACTGCACAGCCTTATACATATAGTGATGATCCGGGTCGTACAAAAACAGATATGACGACAACGAGTGTGAGTTCTGCTTGTACAAAAAGCTTCCTGGGAAATACTCATCGAGCAATTCGTTACTCCGACGGAAGAACGCAGCTATCTTCTCGGCCTGAACCTTCAAGTCCCCACCATCATCTGCATAAAGAACCTGAAACAACTGTCGAACAGCTTGCGCCGAGTGCTTCTCCGGATCTTTCTTTGCTATCTCAACCAGGCCGCCAAAAGGTTGAGTGTAACTATCAATAATGTTCTCCGTACACTTTTTCGCCTCGGTTAACGCTTTCACAAACGCATCATCATCTTTAGCAGCAAGCGCGCGGTTCATCAATTTGGGAAATGAATGGCACACCTGCCACTTATAATACTCTCCATGTGCATCACTGTTAATGAATTCGAAGCGGTCAATGTAATGTTGGAAAATCTGGGCTAGGTTAGATTGATTCATGCAGACTCCTTTCCTGGCAGATAGTAAACCTTTCCTCCCTTTACAGTTATCTGAACCTCTATTCACGCTATGAATAAAACTTAGATAATCCGTCAAGAAGTATAAATGATCCCCAATAATCAACTCATACCTTCATGTGTTTTCCATCTCGACTCAATTATATTTTTTAGATAGTCTATAACTTCTTTGCACATAGCATCGCTTATATCTTTTGTTTCTCGCAGGCACAGTTTAACATGAACCATATTTCGCCTTCTTCTTATCTCATGAGCCTCTTTAGCTAGTTCAACCCAGTCTGATCCCTTAATGTCTCTAATCTCGTCAATATAATCCGCTAAATTCGCCATCTTATTCTCATAGATATACATACCATGTTCATCTTCAACATATTTTTTCTTCTCATTATCAAAAGAACGCTTTTTCAGTGCAGTTTCAAAATAGTTGATGCCCCTCATTTCTGATAACCAGTCAATAAGAAATGTTTCCAATATAGATCCTGCCAAAACTATTGTAGCCTTGTAAGACTTGTTAGCATAGCAATTATTGAGTTCTGAAACATCATCCTCTATTTGTTTCTTTATCCGGTTTTCTCCAGTAATCCTGATACGTTCCGTCAATTCTTGGTTTAATGCCTGCTCAATACCCTTAGGTTTCAAATATTTTTCTATGCGAACATACATTCCAGGGTTTGGCGAGGAGATCTTCAAAAACTTTTCGATATACTCATTCTCATCAATCGTGGGCATGATGACAGGAAAATCATCTAACAAACCATATAAATCTGTATGCGTACTATCATTTATTTGAACTCTGCAAGCATAAAAGATCCTTTGTGCCGTTTGACTACCAAGGTATAAATACAAAAACTCCGGGCAAACACTCTTTGCCCTAATAATGCAACTCAATGCTGGAGCATATAATTCAAAGTCACTTTCTTTATCAATCAGGAAAAAGTGATTTTTGTTTAGTTTTAATATATCCCCCTTGTGAACTAATTGTGTAGTTATAAAGCCATCAACAGCATGTAGTTCCGGAACATAAGGATACGAAGGAACGTTCCAATAATCTATAGATTTAACTTTCGTAGTATCATTGCCACCATCTTTTAGCGGGACACGTATCACTTCGGCTACATCCTTTAGTTTAACTACTTCATAATTTCTTAATTGTTCTCTTAGTTCATCATTTGTTTTCCTGTAATAGGATGCTAAAGGCTTCGAATAGTCAAATTCACTTTCTGCAATTTCATTACATTCATAAGAACCTCTAATACCGTGTGGCCGTGAATCAGTTTTTATCCAATTTTCTATCGTTTTTATATACTGTAGATAATCATCATTGAACTTATCCGGAACTTTCAAATACCCTTCCAGAAAACCATCGTCACGATATGGATGAGCAGATCCGGTAAACACAGCCACTTTTATCTTTGTAGGTTTATGCTTCGATAAATGCCAATACATAAAACGCTCATTGTTTTGTCCCAAATAACAATTGGATAGATCAAAAATCTCATGAATGTAATAAGTCTTAAACAGTTGATCTATACATATCCGATCGATCAGGACGAAATAATCAACCAGCAAGTGATATTCATCCTTATTTTCTTCAAGATACCTATCGAACACTCTTCCCAAATTTAGAACGACGATGTTCTTCCCATTCTTTATTAACTGTATTATATCTATCATATATCAGCCTTCCTTATATGACTCTAGAGTTTCTTTGTGGAATCTAATTATTCTTTCCCTTAACGACTCAGGATAAATCACCTCTGCTACATCTCCTTCAAACCGTTTAAAATATAAGAACAATTGATCAACAGAACACCTAAAATAGTAATACGCTTGATCACCTTTGTTTTCCACATGATCACTTTGAGGCCTACCAAAATAAATCTTGTTAAACGATGAAACCCCGTCTGGGTTTAATCTAACACATGACTCAATATCTTCATTGATCGCATACTGCGGACCATATTGTATCATCATCTCCAAGTAATGCTTTACTTTATCATCGATGGAGCTCATACTGCGCCCATCGATTATTTTATCAATCCTGTTCAACCTATACGCTTTTGCTTCTTGCTCCCCAGTGGACGGGTTGACTTCGGCGCATAACAAATAGTTGAACATTTCTTCCGGTCCCGTTACGACTTTGTATGGGACAACATCATGAATATAATTCGGATTCCATATAGTCCGAAAAGATATACTCTTCTGTCCAACACATGCGTTTTGAAACTTTTCATAGTTTTCCTTAAATAGGATCTGTTCCCTTTTACTAAACGGCATCTCGCAGTAACTCATAAGCATTCTGCAAAAGTACTGCGAGATAGAGTCTTCACCGCCAAGACTTTGCATAATCTGCACAATTATCGCCTCCGTCTCTTTCGTTGGCTTCAGTGATAGTCTCGGCGGATCTTTCCCTTTACGCGAAGGAGGAACTGGAAAATCAACATTTTTGTGAATATTGGTTGCAATCTTCTCTTTTTCCTTTTCGGAAAGTTTATCTGTTTTTATTGCAGATAGTATTGAAGCATATTTCTCCCTGGCGCTAGACACATAATCATCATAGAATCCATTAATAATTCTACTTAAGAAGCCATTCATATTTATGGCTCTACCATCCTTTTTGTAGACTTCAAACATATCTGCATCTTTTTTAAGTTTAGCGCCAATATCCTTCGGGACATATATATTTAGCTTATCCATACTTTCACTCCTGCAGCCCCAAATAGGGGCCGTCAAACGCTTAAAAACTACAAGAATCCTTTTAAAACAACAGAATAATGGGGGTCGTGAAAATTATTAACTTACTTTCTAGACTCATCGTTCAATTTGAAGTAAACTATACTCACAGCAAGCAAATCAAAACACTTACCACTAAAGGAGGGGTCCAACATGGAAAACAATATCATTCAAATGGCAGACAGTGTTCCTGCTCTTATCAAAAACACTCATCTTAATGTCAATCTTTCAGGTTGGCCGGCAGCAATCTCAGCAATAGCACTCTTCGGATCTTTCGTGGCAGTCTATGCTATTAAGATCACAAACACGGCATCAGACTGTGTAACAAAAGGTGACCCTGGGCCAAATGAACAAAGCGATAATTAAGGCACAAGGAGAAAGAGGCAAATCAGAATCATCTATCAAAAAAGTCCAAATAAGAACTTGCCTTTTTCTTCAACTACCTGCATTTCCACGTCTGGTCTGAGTTTTCGTATCAATTCGATCATGGCCTCCATATCGATCCGATCATTTTTATACTCAGAACGAATCATCAAACCAGAATGATCCTTCAGCAGTTTGATCTCTTCATACGACATGGCTTCTTTCATCTTACCTTTGACAATCTGAACCAAGCCATCCGTAGTAAACAAAAGATCATTGTCAGACTCTGCGCTGTCATCCAAGATAGCTACCGTCTTACGCTGCAATGTATACTTTTTCGGTATATTTTTAAGGTCGATGAAATATCTTTCAAACTTCGGCTGATTACTCATCAAAAGTATAACCCCAGCTTCTTGGTTAGAGATCTTCTCTTGATACGGTATTATGCTTTCGGTAATCTTATCGAAACGAGTATCCATTTCTCCCGTAGACTTACCATCATCAATGAGTTCCCTGCCCAGATACAGTTTCTTTAATTCTGGAACATCTACCATGTCATCTGAATTGCAATACAAAACTTCCGGGGACTCAAAGCCTTCTTTGAGGCAGAAATCGCGCAGATTCCCCTCCGCTTCGTTCATTGAAACGATATCGGTCTTCATTTCTATATATTCTGTTGAAAAAGCACTAATTTTCTCGAAGAAGGCATCTGTAAATTTATTAAACGAAATGTCGAGCAGAGAGTCATATACTTCGTACTCAAAAGTATCTTCTTCAACCATCTGAGCGATCTTTTTAAGTTTTTCATGGTCTGCTAAAACAGAATCGCTCACACACTTTAGTAGCGAGTTTTCCTGCCCATGAACACAGTTTAAAAGATATACAGCATTCACCATATCATTGAGTACTGACAAATAATTGTAAGGATAATTTGCCTCTTTCAAAGCCTCCCTATATGCATATAAAGACCGCTTATTCTTAAGTTCACCACCATTCTCTTTTCTATTCTTTAAAGAACTCATGATACCATTGAAATAGTTGTCGGAGTATTCTTTGTTGCCAGGTACGGGAACACACTTGTTAAACAGGACCTCATACTTCCGCCGGAACTGATCAATAACTATCGCGAACTTCCTGTTCAGTATCTTCTTCTGGTTATCGATAAACGAACTTTCGATCTCTGTGATCGCTTTCTCATTTCCACTTCCGAGCAACTTCTGGTCAGGGAACGGATAGAGATACTTCTCATCCATCCGCTTCTCCAAATACTGATAACCGGCAATCGAAGATTTATCGCCGTTCAGATAAGCGCTGACGTAGTAGCGGCTTAGCAACTGCGAGTTTACAACAGCATTGTAATCTTCATTTACCAGTCTGCGCAACAACTGCGCCGCACTCTTTGCGTCGCCAATCTTCAGATAAGAAAATGCACACAACTGAAGAACATCGTTCACATTTCCGGAGTAATCCAAGGCAAACTTGATGAGTTCGTCAATCTTCTTTTTCTCTTCAGGAATATCAATTTGAAGCAGGTCAATATACTCCAATGCGCATGAAGAAGCCAACTGGTTTTCACGCAGCAGATCACATGCTTTGAACGAGCGAATAAATACTTCAAAGTACTTCTTCGCAGCCTGGAAATAGAAGTCCGATAGTTCACCTTTCGTCACCTTCCAAAGTTCATTGGCCGTATTACCAAAGAAATACCAGAACGGCGGATATGCGATGAACTTATCTTTGATAGAGTCAAGTCTCTCGTAACGTCGGAATGCATCTGAATCCATGAGAATCTCGTTATACTGCGTCACCTGACGCTCCGTCAGACGGTACTCATCAGGGATATCATAAGCATCTACAAGCCGCCAAGCAGTATCAAACAGTTCCCGACGCAAACCATTGAACTGCTCAATAGCGGATCGTCTTAACTGCCATTGTTCTTTCTCTCGCAAGAGATTGTTCTCGGCCTTTTGTTTGCGATAATTCATATATCCAATACCAACCTGAGCGGCCAACGACATGGCAAGCGCAACTGGACTTTTTCCTACGAATAAACCTATTCCAGGAATTGCACTCCAAATAGCATTCTTCATCTTATGCTGGTATTCTAAGTCGATAAACTTCTTATCGCCCTCTTGAATACGGAAGAATGTTATAGTATCGAGAATTTGCTTTAAAACTCTTAATAGAGCCTCATCCTTAGGTATGTTTTCGAGATTTAAGTTATTCAAAATTGTATCGTACTCTTGCTCTAGAATAATGATATCATTATAGTCAATAATCTGTGAAATTGAGACTGTGACAAGATTTAAAGCATACGCAGTCCTAACCTTAGGGTCAGAAAAGTTTATTTTTTCATTGAATAATGTGTCAATAACTAGGTCTTTACATGTTTCCATATTATTTCTCCTATCTAAAACTGATAAATTCTACCTATGTCAATTCCAGATCCATGATAATCATCAAGTGATTTGATACTTTCTTATTATATTTCTCATAATCGCCGTTGTATAATTCAGGATCTTCCGGAGATCTTAACGCCCAACACTTAACTTCTATATATCTCTTTTCATCATAGGTGAAGTGATCAAAATTGTTTTTATATGCACCGCTGAGATCTATATGTGTTAAGTCCTTCTTAAGTGTTGTAAGATCCTTTTGAACTGTCACAATGATTTTTTCAGACTTTCCTTCTTTTATCGGTATAATAGGACGACATATGAAAGAATCCTTCGCATCCGATACCTTAAGATTCAAATTATAATCACCCAACAGAATAGTAATCGGTTTTCGACAATACCCATCAACTTGATGCAAAAATAAGTCAAAGCATTTATCATCCACCTTAGGAAGAAGAACCTCAGCCAAATACTCATACTCGATATTTCGCTCACTTACCGCGCCAACTCCCTTATTTTCCTCACTGTCATCACCTTTTTTTGATGAATTAATGTGAGCGTTAATCAATCGGATTTCAACTCGACTGGAATTTGCTAATTCAAACCTGCCATAAAATGGGCTTCGAAAAAGAATCCCTCCATCTACTCCAAGAATAACCGGTTCAATACAATTGTTATCTATATCATGAGACAAACGAATACGATGTGTATTCCACAAAAATGCGTATCCTTCTTCTGCTTGTCTTGACCTTGAATCGGGTTTGTCCCACCTTCCGTCCCAACTGTCACCTAAAACTTCTAATAAATCATATAATGCATCTTTATTAAATATCTCCTGAAGTGCCAGAATATCTACCTCAGCCTTATCAATTATCTTTCGTATCATATCTAAATCTTTTTCCGAGCCACTCGAAAATTTAGCCATATTAAACGATCCAATAATTATTCCCATATTCATCCTCAACAAATGTAAGCCAGTTTATCAAAACCAATATTAAGTTGATTTTGTCATTAAGTTTACGCTAACCCAGTTCCGCTATGCATACTACCTTCCCATCCCCCATCCTTCTCACGCTGAATGTCACGAGGTCATCCTTATGACAACCGAAATCCTGGTTCGGCTCATTCAGCAGGGTTCCGACGAGGTGCGGAGAGTGCATCTGCTCGATGCGGACCCAGCAGGCTTCGACGGCGAGTTCGTCGCGGATGAAGTAGACGAGGACGTCGTCGACGTAGCCGGGCTCGCGGCATTCGTCCAGGAACTCCATGGCGCGGGTGTCCTCGATCTCGGGGGACGGGTCATAATGCTTCAGCAGCTCGATCTTCGCGGCATGCTCCTCCTCGTAGGACGCATCGACCGGATAAAAGTCGTGGTCGAGCAAATTGAACGCACGGATGATGACGCGGGTGTCAGCGCAACCAGTCGCAAACGTAAAATCATCTCCATCTTTGCAGCCTATTGCCAAGACCTCGAAGGTCAGGCCCTGTTCGTGGTCAATGTATCCGTAAACTAGCAGACAGTTCGCGTCGGGTATCTGTGGGAAGTTTTCGAGGCTATGCAGCAGCTGATCCTCCTCTTTGAGCATCAGCGCATTGCACTGCTTATATAAGGCTCTAAAGCCATCTGCATATTTCATGGTTGTGTTCTCTCCTTATCCCCTGCTCTTCCTCGACCTGATTTCAGAGATACTCCCGCCGCGGCTCACTTCAGCATTGCTTCCGTATTCTTCCACACCTCAGCGCGGTCCGCATTATACTTGTTTCTGCTGAAATCCTGCACTACGTTTTTCTCATCCATGGCCTTCAAACCGTTCAGGTAATATCGGCTGTCGGATTTCGCATAGTCTGCTTTTCCGAGGCCATAGCTGAAATAGGACAGATACGGTAATTTTGCAAGTTCGGAAAAATCCGCTGTCCGGAATGACTCATTCTCGAAGTTCTTATTCAACGCGGAAACGTACATCGGATTCTGCAGGATACGAATATTATCGCAGTTCTCCAGATGATCAAACGGATCCGCAGAATACACGTTCATATAGTATAATTCGGGAAGTCCGTGGAATTCATCCCAGCCGACTTCTGTGGAGATGTTCAGAGCTCTCGCATACAGGAAACGGAGAAGTTTCAAGTCATTGCAGTAGGAAACACGGAAGCATTCGGGTCCGTTGTTTTCCAATTTCAGGTATCGCACATCCGAGAGGCGCGACACGATATTGTTTGTGATGGATCCGTAGAAACCTGCGTCATACAGGGTCAATGCATATAACCCCTTGAGTTTATCGCAGTTCTTCAGGAATACCTCAATATCGCTCGTATTTCCCAATAAAAGCACGCGGTCTATTCCGAGATAGCGAACCTTTGAAAAGCACTGCGTCTCAGCCATAAAGTTTCCGGCGGCTTCCTCGTCTTTCGGGTCAGCGAAAGACAGATCGTATAGTTCCAGCTTTTGAAGGTTGGGCAGCTCCTCGATAAATGACGGGGCGGAATCCAGCTCGGTTGCGAGCAGAGAGAGGCTGACCAGGTTCTTCATATTCTTCAAAAGATCTGCATTTTTTACAACGATGGGTTGAACCTGTCCTTTCACCGTCCTTCCCGACACGGTTAATGACGTGATCTGCGTGAAGTCAGAGATATCCGAAATATCCGTCTCTTCCCCGATGATCCAAAGCGCATTGACATAGGGATGGGCTTTCAGATATGCCACATCCTCTTCGGATAAACCATTGCACTTATAAGCGCGCAATTCCCCATCGTAGTACGTAGCAACCGCTTCCCGGTACTCCGGGTCAATGTCCCCATCCGAGTAGGTGTACCGGATCCAGTCCAATCCGGAGGAGGAAGTGGTGATTCCATAGTCTTTATAATCCCCATATTGCCGAATATCAATATTCGGGTTGATCGCGAGGATCCGATCCTGCACCACGGAAGGCTGTGTTGTGCGAAGATCCAGAGTTTCCAACTTGCTACAGGAAGCGATGACCTCCATAAGCTCGTTTTCTCCGTGTCTCACGTCATAGGCGCCGGTACTACACTCCAGTTCATAATACATACTCAGACTCTTCAGGTTCTTACACTCTTTTAGTCCGTCGAACCCGTAAACCTGATCCGATAAGCTGTTCTCAATAACTAACTCCTCTAAGTTCTCCAGATACCGGATTTCAAGAAGGTCAATATTCATCACGTTCCGGCTGGCACCGTGAGCCAGGTCCCAGACACCCGTGGAATACCCGGCATGAATCCTGAGTTTATTGATCGAAAGGAGATCGGAAGCATATAGTTTTTCTCCATATGACTTTCCCAAAGCATCATGGATGGCCAGATCCAGCACCAGGTCATGAAGCACGACGACCTCATCCGTTTCGGATGGTTCGGTCGGGGCTTCGGTAACCACTTCCGTCTTCGGTTCGGTCTCCGCTTCTGTGCCTGCTTCCGAATGGTGGGGGCTCGTCCCCGCATCAACCGCTTCCGTCTGCGACTCTGTCTCCGCTTCGGTCGAATTCCCGTCCGAATGCTTTCCTTTACCGATCAAGAGTATGATAATAACCAGCGCAACTACTGCTACTGCTATTACAACTGCAACCGGAATCATTCGTTTATTTCGCATAATAATGCCTCCGCTGATTCTAGTATAACGCACGCTGTGTCCGATATTCCTGACATCTTTCCGTCCCGTGCTCCGCAGCCCATCCGCGGTCTTCGGATCTCGATTTTCATTCACTGATTTAACTGCCTTTATCATACCATAAGCACGGTTCAACATCAAGGATAAACAGGCGAAAAAGCAGCGCAAAATGCAAAAAAACATACCGGCATAAATTGCCGGTATGTTTCTTATTTATCAGAAATAAAACTTCATTCAGTTTCTTTATAGAATTCATATCCGGGGCCTCGATCGAATTCATACTTAAAGGTTATGGTCACGCCGTCATTGTTATAATAGTGCTCTTCTTGGTCTACATTAACCTTGATTTTTTGTTCTCTTCTCCCTGTTCCGGAACTATGAAAAGATCTTTTGCCTTCCTCATTAGGCTCACCATAAGCTGTATGTTCGACCTCACTCTGAAAAACGACCAGAAGATCGATGGAGGTATCAGTCACTCCGGTGATCGAGATCGAGCCAGGCATATTGATCTTCTCTCTGAATGTTACATCGCCTTCACCCCAACCCCATTCAGACGTAAAGATCAATCCATCCACCACTACGGTTCCTACTTCAGGATTCGTATAGACCTGAACTTCCGGCTTCGGTTCGTCTTCAACACTAAAGCTCCGCTCCGTCTTCGTTACGATGAGGCGCGCCTCGCCTAGTTCAAAAAGCGACACGGTCGACGGTGCCTCAATGGCCGCCTTCGTTTTGGTAGCCGCCGTATAGGGCGCCTTCGTTTCAGCCGCGGTTCCAACCGCAGTCGTCTCCTCTTCCGGTTCTTGTTTAAGACGAGGCAACAAGAAGATAAAAAAGAGCGCAACTAAGGCTATGAAACACACGAATAGCATTACCACTTGAAATGATCTGGTCGATGCTGTTTCTTCACTTTTTCTCATATCATCACCTCACAATAAAAGCAGTATCAAAACTTCATTCAGTTTCTTTATAGAATTCATATCCGGGGCCTCGATCGAATTCATACTTAAAGGTTATGGTCACGCCGTCATCCGTAATAAAGGTTTCTTCTTTATCTAAACTGACCTTTATTTTTTGTTCTCTTGTCATTCCGCCGGCTTTATAGACTTTACCCATCCAAACTGTTGTTTCATCCCCCTCGTTAATTTCTTCGTGATAATCAGCCAAAAGATCAATAGAGGTCTCGGACACTCCGGTGATATAAATCGAACCAGGCGTAGTTTTCCTTTCTCTGCGTTCTCCAAAGTCGTCTCTCTCAGTATATTCAGATACCATGAATAATCCATCCACCACTACAGTTCCTACCTCTGGATTCGTATAGATCTGAACATCCGGCACCGGTTCAACATCAATGTCGAAACTCCGCTCCGTCTTCGTTACGATGAGGCGTGCCTCGCCTAGGTCAAAAATCGACATGGTCGACGGCGCCTCATTGGCTGACTTCGTTTTTGTCGTTGCCGTATAGGGCGCTTTCGTAGCAGCCGCGGTTCCGGCCGCGGTCGTCTCCTCTTCCGAGTCTTTATTGAAACGAGGCCATAGGAAGACAAAAAAAGCTACTGCCAGAGCTGCAAGGCACACGACCCCACTGACTGCGATAACTAATCTGTTTTTCATACCGGTTTACCTCCTCAAAAGATATATTTTTTCACCCTTCACTATCTATATCAACTTTTTGGGGCGGTGGTTGCGCGGTTTTACAAATTTTGCGGTCAAAATTTGAAGAAAATCCCGGGATTTATGACTAAACGCACGATTCCGACTCGATTTAGTCATACTTTTCCAACTATCCGAGCAGAGAATTATCTCACATTTATGCCTAAATCAAGATATATTTCATGGTTTAGTCACTTATCTCGGCTTTGAACGCTTAAGTCATTCTCGGATGTATGCCTAACCCATGGAAATATACCAGTTTAGTCATAATTCAGCCTATGGATACTATCCCCCGATATGCTGATATATGACTAAGATGAGTTATTTGAGCTTATTTAGTCATGCTTCCGTGTTTTTTGAATAGAGCCATGACAAACGATCATGCCTAAATCAAGAAGTTTGTACCGCCTTAGTCATAATTCAGGGTATAAAAGAGAGTTTGCCGGATTATTTCTCCGTTTTCGCCTTCTCAGCAGGCTTCTTCGCGGTCTTCTCAGCGGCCTTCGCAGGCTTCTTCGCGGTCTTCTTCTCGTCCGCCTTCTTCGCAGCCGCACCCTTCGGCTTCGTTTCCTTCTTCGCCGGCTTCTTCTCCTCAGCGGGCAGCTCCTTCAGGAGGTCCTCTTTATACTTCGCGAACGTCGCGAGCCGCTCCGGCGTTACCTCCGGGAACTGCGGATCCATCTCCTGCAACGTCGCCAGGATGATCTCGGAAACCGCGTAGCGCATGTACCATTTGTGATCCGCGGGCACGACATACCACGGGCAGTGCTTCGTCGACGTCGCGTTGATCGCGCTCTCGAACGCCTCCTGATACGCATCCCAGTACGCCCGCTCCTCATAGTCGCTGCCACTGAACTTCCAGTTTTTCTCCGGCTCCTCGATACGCGACAGGAACCGCCGTGCCTGCTCGTCCTTCGACACGTTCAGGAAGATCTTCACCGTGCGCACGTTGTTGTGGTACAGGTACTCCTCGAAATTCCGGATATCTTCGTAGCGGTTTTCGATCACTTTATCGAGGTCTATACGGCGCGCATTGGCCTGGGTGCGATAGAGCTCGCGCACCTTACCGATCAGCACGTCCTCATAGTGCGAACGATTGAAGATCGCGATCTCACCCTTCGCCGGCGTCTTCGACGCCACACGCCACAGAAAATCATGAGCCAGTTCATCCGAACTGGGCGCCTTAAACGCCACCTCATGCACGCCATGCGGCGACAGCGCGCTCAGCACGGCACGGATGGTGCCATCCTTTCCGGCCGCATCCATGGCCTGGAACAGGAAGATCACGCCCTCCTTCTTCTCCGCGTAGAGCTTCTCCTGCAGTTTATCGATCTCCTCGATATTCTTCGCCAGCTTCGTCTCCGCGTCCTTACGATCCTTACACAGGTCCGTCTCATCCGTCGAACTCTTCGCGATGTTAAACTTCTTCGAACCATCAATAACGTATTTCTTAAATGCCATAATAGAACCTCCTATTCCATCAATCTTCCAGGATGTATATATCCGCCCTGTCATATTTCTTCATCGGTCTAAAGCTTTCTGTTTCTTTATCTCTAAGCCATCTGGAATCCCAGGCAAAACCATATATGACAGTATCGCCGTTTTCTAGCCAATCCTTCACCACAAACTCACCACTCCGGCCTCCATTAAAGCCGTTCTTAAGGGCATATCCGGCAAATACGACATTCCCTTCCGCATTATAGAAAACACCGTATACTTTCGGTCTCCCTATCGTTCCATCTCCATTGTAGGTGACTAAAACCTCTTTGAAATTTCTTTCATCTAATTCATAGTCAATAACCTTAACAGAATAATCCAACGGTGTTTTATCCGGGAGCGGATCGTATTTTAACTGGTAGGCCACATGGTCTGCATTTTTTATTGCGTCTGTAGCTGTATATTCTTTAGCATAATAGTTCGGCCACAAGTTCGTAATAGGATCAAACACATCAAACTCAAACGGCAGGATCGTTTCCTCGCCTATACCCAAAGCATCTACGGTAGATGTGAGCGCGGTCAATGCCCGGCCGCCAGCATCATATGCTTTCATCACGCCATGTACGCCGATCACTTTATCGCTGATATTCTTAACAACGAGGCAATGGATCTGATATCCTGCCGTGTTCTTACAGGAGATCTCCTTTACCTCGAGAATACCCTCAGGAACATCTATAAACGGCTGGGATCTTCTCTGAAAGTCGCTGTCGGTCGGAGGCCTATCCAGATACTTCAGGTACACCTCCGCATGATCATAGTCCGTATACTCATAACCGGCATGTTTTATTGTGCGATGGTTGTGCGGGGTAAACATCATGGACATGGATACGCCCGGTTTCATAATATGCGGATAACTGTTCTGATGAACTCTTAAGTCCTCCTCTCCTGCGGCGATCATGGTATTTTCAGAATCAAAGTATAACACGATCCCCTTCAGGTCCGTTACTTCGACGTCACTCTCATTCGTAACCAATACTGTGAATTCATCTTCAGATCGCAAGCACTCCGTCCGGATATCTCCTATCACCGGAGTTAAATCGGTTTTGAAATACTGAAGATCACAATCGATCGTATAGATACTATTAATAGACCTTTGGAACAAGAACTCCATGATGCTCGTCTCTCCCGGTCCCAACACGGGGATATCTCTGATATTTTCCTCCAAAATAGTTCCGTCAGAAGAACAAGCCTTAGCCGTACCCAGGATCGCCACCGTCTTTTTCGAGTTGTTTTTCACAACATAATAGTAATACGTCCACTCCGTATCATCAATCCAATAGCCGGTCTTCTCGAAATCTTCGTCTTTTACATTGGCCGATTTATTCCCTCTCTTGCATCCGCCCAACGCCATCGCCGCCATGACGATACACGCCAGCCACACGGCAGTGCGCCTAACAAACCGCTCCATAATCCTACTCCTGCTCCTTCATTACATCCGCATAGAGTCCCAACAGCTCATGCATTATCTGGTCTTAAGATCGATCAACAAGGCAGGCCGAACAGCCACCCAATCCGAACTGACATCATCTCCACTCATACTTACAGAACCATTATATTCCACACTGGCAGCATGATGACCAGTATAGCCGGGAGACCGCAACCACCAACGGGCACGATTTCCGTCAGCAAACTCCCCATGACCTACTTTATAACTTGTTGCATACTTCTCTGCTTCTTCTATCGACAAAAGGAAAACTTTATCTACGGTGTCATCTCCGCTCGGAATACCCCAGTTGCCTTCGGTGTGTACGCGGGTATCCGTTATTCTTTCCAGTTCTTCCGCAGAAAACGTCTGCATAAGGAATTCTGTGTTCAACCATTTTCTCAGGGAACACTCACTCCATGTCACATCTTCCCTTTCCGTCCCATCCGGTACCTCGTTATACTTTTGATAACATATTAAGTACCTGCTCAGGACCAGTAATTTATCATCCTTTTTATCCAGTACGAACCACTCATAATTCCCGAGCTGCACTCTATTACCGACTACAGCCGAGTCTATATCTACAAGTTTATCTTTATTAAGGATTATCGCCAAAATGACCCCTAAGACAGCTCCCCCAATGGCAATCGAAGCAACTATCTTGAGAATCTTTTTTCTCCTTTTTTGAGACTTTTTTATCTCTTCTGAAATCTGCTCTGCCGTAAGCTGCGGTCCTAACGCCACGGTCCCGTTCCTACTACCCCGCGATCCTACCGCCTGGATTCCGTTCCCACTACCCCTATCACCCTCAGAGGAAAAGAGCTCCCTATACTTTTGACGCTTACGATCCTCACTTCTATTCCACGCCCGATTGATAAGCCAAATAATGAGGGCTATAACGGCAAGCACTAAACCGAAATAAAATATCAAACTTAATATGTAGCTAGCCCAAAGGCTAGCAAAAAAAGCATTTGTCAGTTCTTCGAATAAACCCATAGTGCTACCTCACTTTTCGACCGCAAGTGCCTTTCGTATCGCCTGTATCAGCTCTTCATCCGCCGGCAGCCAGTCCAGCTCATCCAGTTCATCCTTCGTGAGCCATCTGGCCGCTTCCGCCTCTTTCAGCACCAGCTGTCCTGACACCACTTCTGCCCAGAAGCAGTCCATGGACAGGTGGAATTTACTTTTTCATTTGACCGTTTAATTCTCAATGGAGCCTTCATACACGTAGGTTACGCTATTGCCATCCGAACCTTCCAGGATCATTGCCTTGTTTCCCAGGTGCTTTATCGCGTATGTTTTTACAGTGTTATCGCCGCCGGCTTTCGTTATGACTATATAATCACCATCGTAAAAGCCTTCCATATTTCCCGAGTTATCAGACGCACTGTTATTTTGGAACCGAACACTCTGTCCACCGGGAAATGTCAGAACTACGCGATCACCTTTCTCACCCTCCGTGATGGTATACCACTTAGTACCGTCAAGCCATCCTGTATTCCAGGTCGAGTCATTGCCCCGATTATCATCGATGTTTGTAATCTGTATCGTGGGCGTGTTATCTAATATGACTTTGGCTTTTATTTCCTGAACGTCATCATTTTTGCATCCGGATAGAACTAGCAACATCAACAAAATGAGCCCTATCTTTTTCATTTTCATTTCCATTTCCTCCAAACAATTCCTTCTAATTCTGTTCCAGCAGGAAGTACAAATATGTCCCTGCGTCCATGGTCTGGGAAACAACACATCTTTCCACGCCGCATGTGATCGCGAGCGTCTTCAGAGACTCTCCCCACAGATCGATGCCGCCGCCAGCGCCGGATATCGTATAGCCGAGTCCCTCATCGGCAAAGGCCAGCACGATACTGTCGGTTCCTATGCTTTCGATCGTTATGTTGTCATATACCTCATCTCCAACAGCAAATGAGTCATAAACCGTGATCTCGGGCTCGGGCTGTTTTACCGACCATCCGGTCCATCCCTGCACCCGAACCGTCAGTTTGAACGGGCCGGCCGGCTTGCTTTCGGAAGCCTGCGGCTGACTATCAGCCGGAGCCGTCAAGTTTTTCGCTCTGTTAAATGCATCCAGCGCGTTTCCTGTGATCTCATTCAAGCCCTGCGCCTCACTGGCCAAAACCGCTGCCTTTGATCGAAGTTCTTCAGGGGACAACGTTTCCTGAGTCGCCACGGTCTGATCCGCACCATCCGTACGTGGCGGCAGCGGCGGACTCTCCGGCGTACAGCCGGTCACAACCGCCATAAGAAAAATAAGGCCTAAAAGAATCGTAAGTATCCTGGTTTTCTTCATAGTGTTTCTCCTCCTATTTTTCTTCTCACTGTTATGAAAGATATTAGTTTCGGGTTCCCATTTCTTTCCGTATCACTTCCACCAGTTCTTCATCCGCCGGCAGCCAATTCACTTCATCCAGTTCTTCTTTCGTGAGCCAACGCGCAGCCTCGGCTTCCTTCAGCACGAGCTGTCCTTCTACTACCTCAGCCCAGAAGCAGTCCATGGACAGGTGAAATTTCGGATAGTCATACTCAACGGTCTGGATAAGTTTTCCGACCCGGATCTTCGCGGTCAATTCTTCCCGAATCTCGCGTTCCAGCGCCTGCTGTGGCGTTTCTCCGGTCTCGATCTTTCCGCCGGGGAACTCCCACCAGCCCTTATACTCGCCGTAGCCTCGGGCGGTGGCAAAGATCCTTTTGATTTCATTCTCTTTTGTCTTGCTGGTTTTGCCCTTACGAGTTGTTTTCGATCCTTTGGAGGGAATAGCTTTCTCGCAGATCACGGCTGCAACAACACGAATATACTTTAAAATGTCACCGAATTCTGTGAAGCAGACTTTCTTCCCCTCTGAGATACCTCTTTCCTCCAGGATCGCTTCGGATACCTCGACGTTCTTTTCTTCCGAGTCTTCACCGATCAGTTTCAGCAAAGCCATCGGTTCTTTTCTTCCGGTGTCCTCGCATCCGTAATCAGCTTCATATATCGCCTTAACTGTATAGATTTCCATAGTTTCAATTACACTCCGTGATCATGCATTTACAATGTATTCGTAGATATCGTCTCGAACCGGTTCGTCCAGAATCCATTCAATTTCTACGGCGGATTTGTCTGTGTTCGCCATCGTAATGGTTTCCGTGTTTCCACTGGCTGTCATCGATCCGAGATAATAGAATTCTTTTGAGATCTTATCGTCTTTGTTTTTTCGGACAAAGAGCTCTACATCGATGCCGCGCTCTTTCGCCTTCAGGAAGTTCTGTACATCCTCTGAGTTCAGACTGCGTCCTGATTTCGATATTGCGATCAAGATATTTCGACTGACAAAATGATCTTCGTACTTAGTGGTATCACTGATGTCTTCCGACTTCTCATAGTTTATGAAAACCGGAAAAGTTTTCGTCTTTCGGTCAAACTTGTATCCGCCAATATTAAGAGGCACCTCATTGGTCTCCCAATTCAAAAGACGACAAACATCCTCGTATGTATATTTCTGGTATAAAACCAGATCCGATTTGCCATAACTATTACTGTAATCTCTCTCATAACGGCTAATACCAAATTCGATCAGCTCGTTTATGATTTTGTAAAACTCATCATTTGCCAACATTGCTTCAAACGAAGTTGATGGTTTATAATCCTCGCCGTCCTTTTCGATAAAAATGCAGTTTTCATAGGTTTTCTTTCCGGATCCGGCGGGAAATTCATTGGTCAATACATTGATCAGATTATCTTTTTGATCATAACTGATCACCTTTCCGTATTCCTTGATATCCTGCTCCAAACCGGAAAAAACGCCCAGCTTCGAAACACCTCGAACATATTTCAGAATACGTTTCAGGATCTGCAATTCCTGAATTCTCTTTCCGCTCGCAAACTTCTTAGATATGAACTCAACGATGGTTTCTTCGTCCTTAGACAGTCGAACCGTATACTCCTTTTCATACTTTACCAGGAACCTGTAATACGAGCCCAGGCTATTATTATCGAAGATCCGCAGAACATCCATCTCTCCGTAATCATCGAAATCCTTAAGCGCCGGTATACGCCCGAGTTTGTTTTTCAGATTTGTGTAGTTTTCTTTGATCAGTTTTACATCGCTGAAATTCGCATTGTCCACCGATGAAAAGATCTTTTTTCGGCTGATCTCATCAAAATGGATCGTAGAAGCGCCGGGAAGGACTCTACAGCCCTCCATAACAAATCTACGAATATTGTCTTTGTTATAGGTCCGGTCGCCGGACAGGGCGATCGGTATCATGAAGTTGTTGTTGTAGTTCCCGATGAAGTCCAGGATCACAACATACTCTTTTCCATCTGCCTTACGCAAGCCTCTTCCGAGCTGCTGAATAAATACGATCGGTGACTGTGTCGGACGAAGCATGATGACCTGGTTTACTTCGATGATGTCCACGCCCTCATTTAATATTTCAACTGACAGGATGTAATCCAGCGGCTCGATTCCCTCTGCATTGTCCTCATCCGCTGCAAGACGCTCAAACGCTTCCTGACGTTCCTTTTCCGAAGCATCTCCGTTTAAAGCCAGCGTTCTGTAGAAGCGTCCCGTTTCCGGATTGATCGTGTGATTTAATTTATCTGATAGGACTTCGGATTCCTTTATCTTGCTGCAAAAGATCAGGCCTTTTACCTTATCACCGCTATACCCGTAATAATGGGCTTGCGTGACAATATGCTTCACACGTTCATCGCTGGTCAACATATTAAAATCACGGGAAGCTTCTTCATCGTCTCCAATGATCGAAAGGTCCGTTATGCCAAAATAATGGAACGGGCACAGCAGATTATCTTCCATGGCCTGCTGCAGTCGGATCTCGTGGGCAATGTTGTAATGAAAGAGCTCATAAACGTTCCTGCCCTCGATATGATCATCCCGTTTATCCGGGGTCGCCGTCATGCCCAGCCAGAGATCCGGCTTGAAATACTGCATGATCTTCTGGTATGTATTGGCCACCGAGTGATGTGTTTCATCCAGAATGATCGCATCGAAATAGTCCGGCGGAAAAGTCTTCAGGTTCTCATCTCTCGAAAGCGTTTGAACCGTTGCAAATACATAGTCCTTGTCTTTGCATTCCTCCAGGGAATCCCTTCCGCAAACGATCCCCATAGAAACCGAACGGGAAAATACATTCGAATACGATTTTTTCGTCTGTCTGGCCAGCTGGTTTCGATGGACCAGGAACAATACCCTCTTGTACCCTAATTCACGCATGGCAAATGCAGAAGCATAGGTCTTTCCAGTTCCGGTCGCGCTGATCAAGAGAGCTCTCTCCTCGCCATCATTCACGATCTTACGAAGTCCGGCAATGAACTTCTCCTGCATGGTGTTGGGTTTCAGAGTGTATTTTTCCAAAGAGACGATCGACTCTTTCTTTGCGATCTCTCTTTGATGTTTGATGATATTAAAACGCTCATTATAGGCTTCGTAGAAGCGCTCATAGTCTAAAGCATATTCGCTGTTCCAGAGTTTTTCGAACTCTTTGATGACCTGCGAAGCGACCTCTCCTCGTTCCGTGGAAATGATCTTTGTATTCCATTCCCAGTTGCTGGCCAATGCCGTACTGGTCATATTGGAGCTACCGATAATGATCCGATATAACTCTTTGTTTTTGAAAATATAGCCCTTCGTATGGAAGCCGGTATCCGCAGCCTCGGCATCATACATTTTAATAGTTATGTTCTTAAGCCCGTGAAGTTTCTCCAGCGCTTTCGGTTCACTGAAACTCAAATAGTTTGTCGTGAGAATCCTTCCGGGGATATTTTTCTTCTCAAGTTCACTTAATGTCTGAAGCAGCGGTGTAATTCCACCCTCAGTAATAAAAGCCACACTTATCTCAAATCGATCGCAACGAAGCAGTTCGTCCTCGATGGTAGAAAGTACCTTCTTACCATTAAAGCGATCATTTGTAATAAACTCTGGCTTATACATTGGATCAACCACGGTTGAACCATCTATGTAGGCAGCTTCAAAACCACCTCTTAAATAATCATTTTCCGCTTCTGACATCCATACAATCTCCGTGAAATGATATTTCTAATCTATCGACTACTTCGTCACCGTCAGCCTTATCTGGTCCTCGAGAACAACCAACTCACCGCTGGGATAGTTCTGCTTTGTCACTGTCCAGTTGCTCTTCTTTATGATCATCTTTCCGTTGTCGGAATCGTAAGTAATATCCGTAAAGCCGGCATTTTCCAGTTTTTTGATTGCCTTATCCAGAGACAGTCCGACAACATTCGGGATGGCGGCTACTTTCGCAACCGTCAGGCGGATCTGGGTGCTCGCGACATGCTCTGAGTCCGGTTTAAGGTTTTGTGTGATTACTGTCCAGTTACTTTCCATGATAACGGACTTGCCGTTGTTTGAGGAATAATCGATGTTTTTGAAACCAGCCTTTTTCAGTTTGCTTTTGGCTTTATCCAAGGTCATTCCACGTACATCGGGCATGGCAATAACTGCTTCCGGTTTCTCGCAGATCAGATGAACCACAGAGGCGCGTGTAAGATCACCGCCGCCTTCGATCTCGTAATCGATAACTTTCCAGTTCGAGGGATTAATAATCCAAGTACCATCCTCCGACCGGAATTTGATGTTTTCGGATTTCAACCCAAGAGCCAGCAACTCCAGGATCGCGTCGTCACAACTTTTATTCTTGAGGTCCACATGCTTGATGATCTCATCGCGGATCTCGTCGATCACATCGGCCGTAGTAGCCGGTGCTTTTGTTGCTTTCGTTGCCTCCGTGGCCTTCTCGGTCGCCGGCATCGTAGAAGGGCGAAAATCGAGATCCAAGCCGTCAAGTACGTCCTGAACCCCTGCCGGAATCGTAACCTTTTCGTTTGCCGAAGCCGTGGCCGGAGTTTTCGTCGGAGTTGTATTCTTTGCTATATTTTCGTAAGCGGTAGTCTCCGTGTCTTCTGATTTAGCCGATGATTTTCCGAGGATAAACCCGACAGTGCATGCGACTATGACCAGTACAAAACACGAAACGAATAAAACGATCTTTTGAGTTTTCTTCATGATAAATCGCCCTCCTATCATTCTCCCCGTTCTGCTTTCAGCAGTCCGTATTTCGCCCTTTCCGCCGTCCATTCCAGGCCGTTTCTTTTTGCGGCCACGTAATCGATGATGCAGTCCATGTCATCTCGCAGGTAGGAGCCGCTACCCCAGTCCTGGGCGTCGGAGTCGATGAGGCGTTGCTTTTGCTCGTCATTTTGCGGGACCATGATGCGGGTGGTGTTGAGTTTCTGCGGCAGCAGTTTCAGGCAATCGACGGCCGCCTCGAAATCGTCTCGGTGCAGCAGGACGAAGAGCGCCTGCATCGGGTATTGCTTGCGTTTTGCGAGGAAGAAGCCCTCCAGATCGCCATACGAAGCATTGACCTCGGAGAAGAAATCTTTATACCAGGTTTCGATGCGTTCGAAGGTCCGGGCGGCGTATTGCGCGTAGATCTCGTCGCTTTTATCCCAGTCAAATTCCATGCTGTCCTCTCCGATGATGGAGTTGACGCGTATCACGCTGTTGGCGCGGACCTTATCCGTGATCTTCAGCTGGGAATCGGGATCAATGATGTGTAGTTTGAGTTCCTCAAAGTAGGGACATTTCGCCGCGCAGGTGAAGCGGATCGTCGCCTTCTTCGCTTTTTTATCCACGAGGTCGTAGTAGAAGGCGTTCAGGAAATACGGCGGGACCGCTTTATAGAGGTCGTGCTGAGGGGATGCTTTTACCCCCTTCTCCTTCGCGATCACCTTCATAGCCTCGTAAAACTGATCTTTTGACATGTATTACTCTATCCTCTCCCCCAGACTTCGTACCCCTGGCGTTTCGCCGAGTCGTACACGGGCTGCATGTTCTTCTCCAGGATGTTCAGGAACGTTTCTCTCGTATTGCCCGGGCGGTAGAGTTCCTGGCCGGCCCAGATCGAGTGCAGGTTGTCTTTGTAGCATTTTTCGAAGAGTTTGTGGATCTTCTCATGGTTATGCACCAGTTCGTACAGCAGGAACTGGTTCTCCGCGAACGGGAGGAAGAAACGGTCCCAGCGCGGAAGGAGGTTGCTCTTCGAGCTGTTCAGGGACGAATCCATCGGCATGAGGTTCCAGAGCTCGTCGTTCATCACGAAGGACCACGGGATGAAGTGGTCGACATCGTACTGTTTCGGGAGCACGGGGCGGCCGGTGAAGACGTCGCGGACTTCGTGCATGTCCAGGATGCCCTCCCAGAGTTTGCGGACGTGGCCCAGTTTACGCATCTTATCGTCCATCGGAGCCAGTTTGTAGACCAGTCCGGGGACTTCGGGGTTGTTGTTCTGGAGCCATTTGACTTTTTCATACTGAATCCATCCTAAGATGGAGACCATGTTATCTTGGATCATCTTCTGCCACAGGGGGTTGAAGATGACTTCTTTCTTGAGTTTGCTCGACTCGCCGAGGGTGTACGGGAGGGACACGAGCTCGCGGTCAATGTTTGCGATGTAGCGGACCATGCGGCGTTCGCTCTCCCAGGCGGGAGCATCCCCCTCTTTCGGGAAGAAGCCGGCGAGGGCGCGGTACGGCACCATGTTCGTAAGCTGCGTTTTCGCTGCTTTTAACTCGCTCTCATGCTCGCGGATAGCATTTAGAATCTCGACCCTCGAAGCATGTGCTTCCAGGTTACTGAGCTCGGTCAGTTTGAGCACGGCGCGCTCGAGACCGTCCCTTACCTGGCCGTCGGCGGGCAGGCCGCTTAGGTGGATGTGGAACTCGCGGACGGAGTACCAGGCGTTGCAGATCATCTCATTGATCACGTCATCGAAAGTGACCGCCTCGCGGCCCTCCGAGATGAGCTTCACCAGCGCCTCCAGCCAATAAAACTTATAGCAATAAGAGGGATCCTTCATCATCCGGGAGAAGCCCTCTATGTCGAGCGTATTCTTGTATTCTCCGTCGATCACCAGACTGTATCCGGGTATAGCCGGATCTCTTTGCGTCACTTCACATCACCCCGGTTAAAAGTTGATCTCAAATACTACTTTTTTACGTTATCAGTATAGCATATTCAGGCGTTTAAGTCTACACAAAAAAGCATAGCCAGCGTCCAGGGCGACCTGGAATAATTAAGGAAAATCTAAAGTCGACTTTGGTTTAACCTTAAAAACAGGCTTGACTTTCGCTCGGTGTTAGTGTATTCTAAAGTTGACTTTAGATTTTCCTAAGAAGGAGATGCGCTATGACATATATTCATCGAACCATAGAAAACAAATTTTTGAGAATGAGTGCATCATTCAAAGCAGTGATGCTGACCGGTGCCAGACAGGTGGGTAAATCCACGATGCTCAAGCACTTGGCGAAAGATAGTGGGCGTGTATATGTTTCCATGGATGATGCTGATGCCCGCAATCTGGCATTGACCGATCCCAAACTGTTCTTTCAGATCTATCACCCTCCCATCCTGATCGATGAGGTTCAAAAGGCTCCGTCTCTTTTCGAGCAGATCAAGATCCTTTGCGACGAAACGGAGGAACGGGGGCTTTTTTGGCTGACTGGCTCGCAAAGCAGAAAACTCATTCAACATGCAGGCGATTCTCTGGCCGGCAGAGTCGGCATCCTTCAAATGTTCAGTTTGTCGGATAAAGAGATCCGCGGAATTCCGTATGATATTCCTTATGATTTTTCTTTCGACGCATTGAACGCAAGAAGCCGGACCGTCCCGAACTGCAACATCCTCGATATCTATACGCGTATATGGGAAGGCGGAATGCCGGAAATGCTTTCCATGGACCCGGAAATGCGACGGGAATATTGGAACTCCTATATTAATGCTTACCTTATGCGTGATGCTGTCGAAGATAACGGCATCCAAAACATCGAAGGATTCCGTAAGTTCCTGCGAGCTTGCGCGGCGTTTACCGGCGAATTGCTGAACTATCAGGATCTGGCCAATGCATCGGGCGTATCAGCCGTGACTGCGAAGGAATGGATCAAAGTTCTCCAATCTATGGGGATCATCTTCCTTCTCGAACCGTTTTACAACAATGAATTGAAACGTATGGTGAAGACCCCGAAATTATATTTCTGTGATACGGGTCTGTGTGCTTACCTCTCCTCGTGGACCAGTCGTGATACACTCGTGAATGGCGCGGCATCCGGCCATTTTCTGGAGAACTACGTCGTTCTCGAGATGCTTAGAAACCTGACCTATGGTAATAGATCCTACAATCTGAACTTTTATCGTGACTCTAATCAAAAGGAGATCGACGTCGTTCTGGAGGCAGACGGGGTGCTCTCCGCTTTTGAGATAAAAAAAGCCGCTTCTCCGGAAAGGAAAGCCATAAAGGTATTTTCCCTTCTGGAAAAAAGCGGTAAGCCGATGGGCCCCGGCGGTATTCTGTGTATGGCAGAAACACCCTTCCCGATCGACAGTAACAACACGCTGATTCCCATCAGCCTGCTGTAGTATTTTACACCAAATCGTTCTGGAAGCGGGACAGGTGCTCGTACGGGAGGATGAGGCGGCCGCGATATAATCCGCAGCCATCGTTGACGAGACTGTTGTCTGCTGCTCCGAACATGTTTACGAAGACTTTACTCAGGTCGAGTTCCTGGAGTTTCATGCCGCGCTCGTAAGCATCGTCGAAAAAGACATTTTCCCCGAGGGGGATCTCCTCCCGGCGGGCACGGTCTTTCTCCTGCCGTTTTTCGTAGCCCAGGTGGTTCGCCGGGCCGATTTCGGCGTTGTCGTCCATTTCTTTCGTGCGGATCTGCACCTCGATGTTGCTGCGGGAGGTGTTGTCGAAGAAGGAAATGTGCAGCGAACGGTAGCCGAAGTTGTTGGGGTTTTCGATGTAGTCGCGGTAGTACGGGCGGTAGGGCTCGGCGATGGTGCGGGACTGCGTGTCCAGGCCCGAAAGTTCGGGCTGGAAGCCGCGCTCCTCCAGGAAGTTCGGGAGGGCGTTGGCGATCTCGTACAGGTAGCCGAGCTCGCGCTCGGACTTATCCTCGCCGGGGTTCACGTGGCACTGCGGCAGGGAGATCACGATACGGTAGGCGATGAGGTCTTTGATGCGCGCGATCTGGTCTTTGATCTGCGCTTCGGCCGGGTATGCGCCCGTGCGCCTGTGGTAGTCCGAGATGAACTCCACGATGTTTCCGTTGATCTTCTCTTCCAGCCGGATCAATGATTTGATCCTGCCTTTGAACGTGAATGCCAGGAACGGGTAGCGGTCCGCCATGTACTTGTAGAAATCGCGGATCCGCTGCGACTGCGCCGTCAGGAAGTCGTTGTGCTCCAACAGCTCGATCATCTGCAACAGGCAGTTGCTGTGCGCCAGGTCCACGCCGTTGTTGTTTTTGATGGCACTCTCCTTCAGATCCTGTGAGTACAGATGCAGGATCTTCACGACCGTGTCACCGCGATATAGATAGTCATTCAAAGAGATCATAAGGCCTCCTGGTTCTTTATTATTGATGCGGATTTCAATCTTTATATTATCAGTATATCATAAAAGCAGTGGTCATTGCATGCATAAGTATGTCAAGTTTTTTCCGAATTTACTTGACATATATACTCCGGATGAGTATGATATATTTGAAGTCACATGAAAGGAGGATCGGCCATGAGAAACAGAGAAATGGTCCTGGCAGAGTTTCAGAACGTACCCGAAAACACATTGATCATGACAGGACAGCTTTATCGTGAAAATTACGCAGACATAATGAGCGAAGCCGCATTTTCCCAAATCATCAGCAGACTCTGCAGAAGCAACGAAATCGAGCGAGTTTCAAAGGGCATCTATTGCCGCCCGAAAAAGACTCGTTATGGCCTGGTTCTTCCGTCTGAACATGAGATCATCGATTTATACACCACAGGATGTAATGGAGTGGTCGTGGGATACGGACTATATAATGCTCTTGGCATAACTACGCAGATCTCTAAGCGGCAAACGGCGTACTCCTCTCTTGCTGAAGAACAGTTAAAGCAGATTGGCAATGTTACTATTCGCAAGTATAAACTTGAATACACATCCGAAGTAAAATCTGTAATTCAACTGATGGAATTGCTACATCACTTTTATGAAATTCAAGACGTTAATCTCGAAGCCATGCTTCGTAGTATAAAAAGGCTGTCAGGTGAATATAGCGAAGCGGCGTTTGAAGCAGTGCAGCAGACGATTAAGTATCCAAAACGAACCATTGCTTTCTTACGAGAGGTACTGGTCTTTTTCAACATCCCCAACAACCTGAACAAATACCTGTCTGCATTGTCCAATTACTCGTTTCCGAAAGTAGAGGAGCTCTATGAGACTACACGAAAACATATCTGAATTCAATGAACTGATCACACTCACAGCTCAGGAAAAGCATATTCCTGAGTCTTCCGTTGAACGGGATTACTATATTGTGCAAGCACTGCTGCTTTTATCCGGCAGCAAGAATGCCAGCCGATGTGTCTTCAAAGGCGGAACATCATTGAGTAAATGCTATCCCTTCTCCATCGAACGCTTCTCGGAAGATATCGATTTGTCATATATCCCGGAAGAAGGTATGAAAAACAAGGAAATCGAACGCAAACTAAAAGCCATAGAAAAGATTATGACTTCAGGTGCAGAAACTGAGATCATTCCCGAAGAGCGTAACGAGCGAAACAAAAGCATCTGGTTCTGGCATGGAAGTCGCGATAACAAGATCAAACTCGAAATCGGCTCGTCGGTCAGACCAGAACCGTATGGGGTCAAAACAATAAAGACCTATATTCATGAATACCTGGAAACGCACTGTTTCGACGATGTTATCGCGGAATTCGGTTTAACCGAAGTCCGCGTTAATGTTCTGAATATTGAGAGAACATTCGTTGACAAGATTATGGCAGTCAAACGCCATGCGATCTGTGGCACCATTAATTCAAAAGCTCGTCATATCTATGATGTTGTTCGTTTGTTTAAGATGCAAGAAATTCAGGGGTTTCTGGCAGATAAGCCGAATTTGAAAAGGTTGATGGTGCTAACAAAGCAAACGGATGCAATCTATCTGGAAAAGCGGAATATTCCTGAAGGCTATGGTCCGACAGGCTCTTTTGATTTTGCTTCATGGAAAACAGCCTTTATGGAAGCAAAAGGCACCTATGAACACCTGCACGTAGACCTGCTTTATACAGACAAAAAGCAGATTTTTGATGATGCCGTTAGCGTTTTTGAACAGATAAACGAACTACTGATGCAAATAGACGAATAACCCTGCTACTTTTTTCTCTTAACTTCCGGCAGGGCTTCGTACATCGCTTCCAGCAACTGTGTGAGGAATTCTTTGTTTTCGATGTCATCGACCATGAGCATCTCTTTCGCGTCCTCGTAGGGCAGTTCAAGCTGCGCCTCGGGCATGAGTTTCGACGCGGCCGGGATGTTCTTCACCAGGAAGCGGTCGTCGTAGATGCCGCCGACGATCTTGCCGCGGTAATAGATGATATACTCGCCCATCATTGCCCGCCAAGTGATGTCGGAAAGGCCCGACAACTGCTCTAATACAAAGTCTAAATAATCTTTACTAGATGCCATAGTTATCCTTTCGAATAGTTTTTTCTCCCAAATCATCCTGGGTTTTGGGAGAGTTTCAGGAATTTCTTATCGTTCATCTGTTCGTTGGTGATGTAGGTGCCGTCGTGGAACAATGCGTAGGTGGTGATGGGCGTGGGCGCGTTTTGCGCGGCCTCGCGAGTGTCGAGTTTCACCGCCCGGAAGGGGATGCCGTGCTCCTGCGCGGTCTGCTCCAGGATGGGCACGTATTTCGCATTGAACGGGCACTGGTTGGTGTAGTAAAGGACGTAGCCGGCTTCGTCGATGTGCGGGTGTTTCGCGCAGGCTTTGAAGCGCGGCGCCGCGGTGTCTTGCTTTAGCGGCAAATACCAGAGTTGCACGCCGTTATCGGCTTCGTCGCAGACTTTGAAGCCTTTGTAGGCCAGGAATTTCGGGTCCGACAGGAAGGGGCGCTTCTTCGCGGCCGAGAGGATGCAGAGACCCGCCCTGCCCTGCTCGCGGCTGTCGCGGATGCAGGCGTCGAGCAGTTCGCTCGAGTAACCGTGGCCTTTGAGGGAGCCGGAGACCCACAGGCAGTCGATATAGGTGTAGCCGGGCGCGTCGATCGGGTTCCACGCGAACTCCGCGGGGATGTACTCGATGAAGCATTTGCCGCGCTCACTGCTCTTCAGGAACACGAGGCCTTCGTCGAGGCGCTCCGCCAGCCAGGCTTTCTTCGACGCCACCTGGACGTCTTTGTTATTCGAAATGGCGCAGCAGATATGCTCCTGCTCCAGGTTGGATTTGGTAAGTTTGATGTAGTCCATATGTTTCTCCATTTTTTGCTTCTAAATCTCTGAAAAGATATCAAAAATCTGAGTATGCTATCCGTTATTCTAATATAACAAGCCAAACATCCATAGAGGTATTCTGTTTTTATGGCCGACTACCACATCATCGATTGCAAGGAAACTATCGGGTTCATCCTTGATCTGTTCAAAGTTTTTCCCCTTACCTCCGACCTCGAACAGATACTTCTATCATTTCGTTCGTCCCTCCTTTGATGTTTGGAAACTTCTGCCAGATAAATAAAGCAATGTTTGTAAACACTATTTCTTATTTCGTTTTAGTGTTTGCAAACATTATATCGAGCTTATTAGTTTTTGTTAAGAGTCGTGTTATCCTTCCACCAGCGAAGTATTCTGCGTCGCCACCTGAACGTCTTTATCAATCGAACAAGCTCATCTGTTCGTATTTTTCGGGGAAGATGTCCATGTATCGGAAGATCTCGTCCGGGTTATCCATCATGCCGTGTTCGCGGCAGATCCGATGAAAAACGGGCATGAGTTCGCGGGTCCGCGGGCTCGGAAGTTCATATGCGTTGCCGTAGCGGCGGATGTACTCTTCTTTCAGGCCCGGGAAGTGGCGGTCCAGGGCGTCGTAGTAGTACTCGCGGTCGCCTTCGCGCAAGGTCAGGCCCATGCCGAAAGCGATGACGCCCTTCACGCCGACGCGGGCGCACTCGTTCAGAATGGCCGTGATATTTTCCTCGTTATCATTGATGAATGGCAGGATCGGCGTCAGCCAGACGATGGTCGGGATGCCCCTCTCCTGCATCTTTTCAAGCACCTCGATCCGGCGTTTCGTGTTACAAACGTTCGGCTCCAGGATGCTACATAATTTGTCATCGTATGTGGTGAGCGTGATCTGGACCACGGTCTTGGCGGTGCGATTGATCTCATCCAGAAGATCCAGGTCCTGCAGGATGCGGTCGGACTTCGTCTGCACCGCTACGCCGAAACCGTACTTCAGGATGATCTCGAGGGCGCGGCGTGTCAGCCGCAGCTGCTCCTCGCAGTGCATGTAGGGGTCCGACATGGCCCCCGTATAGATCATGCCCTTCGTGCGCTTTTTCTTCAGCGCGGCCTCGAGCAACTCCGGCGCGTTCTGCTTCACCTCGATATCCTCAAACGGATGCGTGAACTGGTAGCAACGGCTCCGACTGTCGCAGTAGATGCAGCCGTGGCTGCACCCGCGATAGATATTCATTCCGAAATGCCCGCCGCTGCCCGACAGCAAGCCCTTCGCGTCCACAAAATGCATGGTAGTACCTCTCGTTTTTTCTAGGAAGTTTTGTTTTGCACTTCCCGTTATTGCGATTTATGCCTTTTTTGCCTAAGACGTAGGTTGTGTCTAGCCTTAGGCATGATCTGGCTTCATCCTGGGCTTTTTCATCATATCCCCCCAAACATGACACCTATATGTCATATTTCTTCTTTCACCGGAATCATACTTTCATGCCATATTTCTTAAGATCCACCCGGTTTCCTATGACTTCGATTCCGTCTGCTTCCAGCATTTTCTTCTGGATGCCAGCCCCGCCGAAGACGAATTCTTCTGCAAGCTCTCCTTTTGAATTCACCACGCGGTAGCAGGGGACCCCGTCCGGATCCGTGTTTTTATGCAACGCATTACCGACCGCACGGCTCATGCGCGCATTGCCCGCAAGCTTAGCGACCTGCCCATAGGTCGCGACCTGACCGCGCGGGATCTTTTTCACGGCTTCGTATATACGTTTTGTGGGAGAATCGGTCACCAGATCGTAGCTCTCCGTGATCATCTTCTGAATAATATCCGTGGGGATGGTCCCATCTAATATCACTGTGTTCCAGTGCTCTTTATTCTGATGATATCCGGGGATCACCGAGGCGTATTTGTCGCGCCAATAGAAGCGCAACATCGGATCCACTTTTATGTTTATGCAAATATATCCGTCTCTCTCGTAGGTCCATAGAAATGCCTTTTTATTCGCGCGGACCCGAACGAGTTGCCAGTTCGGATCATGAAACGGTGCCTCCTGATACGTATCGGGAAATGATAATCCGAATGCAAGCACCTCTTCTCTGGTTTTCATAACTTCCTCCTCTTAGCGCCCGGTCATGCGCCGGGCCACGTCACCGTCTGATCTGCTTTCCATTATAGCAAACAGCGACTAAGCAGTCAATTTTCACACACAGCCCCATCCGGCCTGAAACATATGGTATAATATCCTCATACATATCCGAAAGGCAGGTACTCGTTTTGAAGATCGACAGACTGATCGGGATCCTCTCGATCTTACTACAGAAGGATAAAGTGACGTCGACGGAGCTGGCGGAGCGGTTCGAGGTGTCGCGCAGGACCATTCTGCGGGACGTCGAGTCGCTGAACATGGCCGGCATACCGATCGTGTCGGAGCAGGGCCAGGGCGGCGGCATCTCGATTCTGAGCGGCTACAAAATGGACCGCACGCTGCTCTCCTCCAACGAGATGCGCGCCATCCTGTCGGGGCTGCAGAGCCTGGACAGCGTCAGCGGGACGAACCGCTACCGCCGCCTGATGGAGAAGCTTTCCCTGGACGGTTCCACCTCGGTCAATGCCTCGAACCACATCATCATTGACCTCGCCAGCTGGGATAAGGCGGCCATCGCGGAGAAGATCGAGCTGATCACGCGGGCCATGGAAGAGCGCCGCGACATCGCGTTCACCTACTTCTCGCCGCGCGGCGAGACCACGCGCGCCATCGAGCCGTACCACCTGATCTTCCAGTGGTCGTCCTGGTACGTGTGGGGCTACTGCACCGCGCGCCGAGACTACCGCATGTTTAAGCTTACGCGCATGACCGACCTTAAACTCACCGACACGCCGTTCGCCGAGCGCGAGGTGCCGGAATATGTCCGTGATAAAGGCTTCCACTCCGAGCAGGAGGTCACCGCCACCGTGCGGTTCGACGCATCGCAGAAGTGGCGCGTGATCGACGAGTTCGGCCCGGATCGCCTGCAACACACGGACGATGGAGCCCTTCTGGTTACTTTTTCTTATGAGGATGCGCCGTCGCTCTACCGGTACATATTGTCGTTTGGGGACGATGCGGAGATCATCGGACCCGAAGAGATCCGGCGCGGGTTCGCGAAGGTCGCAAAAAAGCTTGCAAAAAAATATGAAACATGACAAACTCATGTCATGTTTCATGCATTATACTGTGCATATCAAAACAAAACGGAGGTATGCAATATGCAAAATGTTTATGAAAACTGTCCGGTATTTGAGAACGAACGGTTCGAATTCCGGTTATTGACCGAAGGAGATATCGACGATCTGCTCGAGGTCTACAGCGATAAAAACGCCCTGCCCTTCTTCAACAGTGACAACTGTGACGGGGATAACTTCTACTATCCCACGAGGGAGCGGATGGCACAGGCTGTCGATTTCTGGCTCTACTCTTATCGTGAAAAATGGTTCGTGCGCTGGACCATCGTGGATAAAACGATCGGTAAGGCGATCGGCACCATCGAGATGTTCCACCGTCTGTCGGAGGACGCATTCAACCACATGGGGCTACTGCGGCTCGACGTACGCAGCGACTATGAGAAGGCCGATGTGCTGCGCGAGCTTTTCGCGCTCTGCATCCCTCCCGCCTTCGAGCTGTTCGACTGTAACTCCTTCGTGACGAAGATCCCGATCTACGCCGTGGAACGCGCCACAGCCGCGTCGCAGTTCGGATTTACGATGTCCGACGAACTCCTGCTCGGCGGCGAAGACCGCTACCTCTACAACGGATACTGGACCGTGACTTCTTCTCCCGAATGTACGTATTCGAGTTGATCGCCGAGGATGGCCTTCATCACGTCGTATGCTACGGTGCCGGTGCAGTGGCAGGTCACGAACCGTGTCGGATACCGCTTAAGTTCCCGTGCGATCTCTTCGATCTCGCGCAGCTCGGTCTCGCGGTAATCGGTCTTCTTCATCAGGTGGAAGCCGCTGATCACCAGGTCCGGCGCAGCCCCGTATTTCGCGGTATACGCGTCCAATATGCTTAAGATACCATTGTGCGCGCAGCCCGACATCAGAACGGTCTTCCCATTCTGTCGGATCACGAGGAAATGCTCGTGCCCGAACTCGTCGCGCTGAAACGTATCGCCCACCCGTACTAAGAGGCGTTTATTCGTGAAGGGCAATGCATGGCTGCGTTCTTTTATCGTTAATAGTTCCAATTCATCGTCGAGCACCGTATCGCCGTGCAGAAAATGCACCTGCGGCAGCCCGGCGATGTTTTTGTCTATGCCTATATAGCGGTAGCGCACGGGCGCATGCTCGCCGTCGTCTGCATAGTAGTCTCCCGTCGCCGAAGCCTGCATATAGATCCGCGCCGCAGGGTTCACCGCGGCAAATGGCATAATGCCACCCGAATGATCGTAGTGGCCGTGGCTCAGGATGACCGTGTCGATCGACGCGAGGTCGATGCCCAGCTGACGCGCATTCTGCAGCGTTTCCCCGGAAGGCCCCAGGTCCAGCAACAGCTTATGTTTCTCCGTCTCCACGTAAAAGGAAAGGCCGTGCGCAAACGCACAGCCGTCCGCTCCCTCTGTATTTTCGATCAAGTTGATGATCCTCATTTTCGTTTCTCCCATGTGTCTGTTCTGATTTTCGATCAGAACGTGCGGTAGGTGTCCGGGATCTCATGTCGCGCCATGGCCTCCTCGCAACGGAAGATCGCCTGATCTAGGGAAATGAACTCTCTGGCCTTCAAGCCCTTCATCATATAGATGAGTGCCGGCTCCGAGCGGAAACGCGGCGGAATGTCGATCTCGGCGTTTTGGGCCAGATAGGCCTCCGACTCGGCGTAATCCCTACGTGCCTGCGCGAGCTGTTCCTCCGTACGTGCGATCTGCCACTTGATCTCGGCACTTCTCCTGGTCACAATGAAAACGCCGATGGCCGGGATATAGATCGGCGCAAATCCGACGAGGATCATGAGCAAAGTATGGAGCGGCGTCGGCAGCGTTTTGTTCAGTGCAACTACGAAGAAAGCGCCGATAAACAGCACGCCCAGGCCCTTGAAAAAGCCCCTTATGACCATATCCTTCGTCCCGTAGATCCGGTTTTCACTCAGATCTGCTTTGTATTCACCGATAACACGAGGCAGGTTCTTTATGTCATGGTCCGCATTTCCGTTACGGATCAGTTCGGGTTTGATCTTTTCGATCCTCTGAAGGATCGTATCCGCCATCTCGGCACGGGCATCGAGCCGGCCATGCTCCAGGTCGTAACCTTTATTTCGGTTCGTTTCCAGCTGTACCGCTGCACCGCAGTACTGGCAATAGAACAACGACTGGTGAATGTTTTCGACATTCAGGTTACCGCCGCAGGACGGACATTGGATCGATTTGATATTCATCTTCTTCCTCCTATATACCCTATGGTCCCCTCCAATAGTATATCAGGCATTCTGCACTATGTCCATGGTCAGTTATTGCTCACCGATCGGCCGGATTTCTTACATTGGCCTATTATGCCACTCGTATTCCGGGTGCCGGTCGTAATACGCCTTTTTGACTTCGTACATGCGGGCATCTGCCGTCTGCATGGCTTTGATGATGCCGCCGGACTCGTCGCTGTGGCAGGCGCCGACTGCGAAATGCGCGCGGTTTGGACGCTCGCAGTTTTCCAGAAGTGCCGCATTCAGTTTCGCGAAATCTTCAGCCGAAGTATTCGTCGCAATGGCCATGAATTCGTCGCCGCCGATACGGTAGATCTCGGCATCCTTCCCGCAAAGCTCCTTCAGGGTCGTCGCGACGTCCTTCAGGAGGTTATCGCCAGAGAGGTGCCCCTTCGTGTCATTGACCGTTTTCAGACCATTGACATCGATAAAGAAGACACCAAACGGTTTCGCAATAGGTGTCGTACCGTTCAGATCGTCGCTGATGCGGTTGTTCATCGCATTACGGTTGAATACGCCGGTCAGAAGGTCGGTCGAACTCATGATCTTCATCTTACGGATGTTCATCTCGTTCGCGATCTCCGCGGACAGGATGAAGGATGTGAGGTTCAGGGTCTCGCGGATCATAAGCGTCTTCGTCTCATCGAAATTCGCGGCCCACATGTAGCCGATCGTCTCATCGCCGGAACGAAGAGGGAACATAACGAGTCGCTCGACGTCCGCGATCTTTAAGGACGCCACCCACTCCGGGGAGATCTTAGCGGCATTTTCCATATCCTTCTCGTTCGTGATGATGTAACAGTTGCTCTTGTTGATCAGGCGCGGCCAGGTCTCGACGATGCTGAAGAAATCATCGTCCAGATAGGATGCCATCGGAAGGATCTCGGGATCGTCGATCTTCGCCTCACTTAAGACGGAGCAGCGACGGTTCGCGAAATCCGTCAGAAGGATGCGGCAGCCTTTCGCGCCGCACTGCACGCGGATGTCCTCCACAACGGAATCGATCGCTTTCTGGAAATCATTCGTTTCACGAAGTTTGAGACAGGTCTTGATCACATGCAGCGCCGTCTCGGACGAAACGTCCGTGAGTTTTTCGATCTCCGCCTTTGGGTTCATCTCATAGGAGAACAGAATGATGCCCTTATCCGGATCGTCCGACGTCAGCGGCGTCAGGAACACCTCCATCCAGGCATTGTATAATTCGATATCGAAATATGTGTGGATCGGCCGGTTTTTGCGGACACAGTCGTCACACAGGCTCTCAAAATTCTGGGCCTTCGGGATATAACGCGTGTAAGGCACATTCGTCACAAAGTCATCCAAATTCTGAACGACCGTGTGCTTATAGGCTTCATTTGCCTCGATGACCATGTACCGTTTATCGTCATCCTCTTCATTCAGATCGACGGACAATACACATGCGACCCGGTTGAATTTTTCTACGAAATCTTTATAATCCACGTTCATCCTCCACCCCGGATCCTTAACGTCTCTCTCTGTACCGTTTTTTTCGGTCTTTGATCGATCCGATGCGTAACTCGGCGACTTCAGTCTCTCCGTCATATCCTCTTTCGGAAGGGGGCGGTCGTAATAGTAGCCCTGGATGACGTCCACACCGAGATCGTTCAGGATCTCGATCTGCGTTCTCTGTTCGACGCCCTCCGCCACCGTATCCAGCCGGATCTCTCTGGCCAGCTTAACGATATAGGTCAGGATCGCGATATCCTTATCGTTTACATTGTCCACGAAACCTTTATCGATCTTCAGTGTATCGAAGGAAACCTCGCGAAGCAAGGTCAATGACGAGCTCACGCTTCCGAAATCGTCGATGGATACTTTGTAACCCAGTTCATGCAATGCGTCGACAAAGTTACTCAGCACGCCGATGGAGAATTCATCGCTGCTCTCCGTCACCTCGATCTCGATGAGGTTCTTCGGGATGCCGGCTTCCTGTACGACCTGGTCGATGTGGTGCGCCAGGTTCGGGTCAGTCAGGTTGCGTCTCGAGCAGTTCACCGAGATCACCGGAACATCGATGCCCTCTTCCAGCCAGCTCGCGATGTCCGCGCAGACCGTCTTCAGAATGAAAAAATCCAGCAGGCAGACCGTGTCGTTCGCTTCCATGATCGGGATGAATACGCCCGGAGATATCATCTTGTCGTTGTGGAACCATCGGGTCAATGCTTCGGCGCCGCAGAGTTTACCGGTCTTCGAGTTGACCTTCGGCTGGTAGAACGGTCGGAACTCTCCGTTCGCGATACCGGCCCGGATGTCGCTCTCCAGCTTCTTTTTCTCGGCGATCGCGTCGATGGTCTCCTGTGTCAGCCATACGACATCTTCCGTGTCTTTTTCTTTTGCTTCGCCGAGCGCGTGGGACGCGAGGATCAGGATGTCCTCACCCTTCAGGTCGGTGCGGTCGATCATGTATACGCCGATGTGGGCGGACAATGTGACTCGTTCCTCCTGCCCCGTTATGATATTTGTAAACGGTACCTCAACACCCTTCAAGGCCTTCAGGCAGCTGTCCAAATTCTTCTTTTTGATGATCGCTACGAATTTATTACCATACTGTCGGCCCAGAATCTCGTCCTTTTCGACCAGGCCCAGCATGATGTTACCGAAACCGGCCAGAACGCGGTTACCGTTCTCGATCCCGTATAAGCGGTTGATCTCGGAGAATTTCCGCAGGTCGAAGACCACGGCAGCGTATTCTTTCAGTTTCGGATTTCCCTTCATGGAATTCAGCCATTCGACGTAGCCGTGCTCGTTCGCCAGTCCCGTCCGGGCCTCGGTACGCGATGCTATATAGATCTCTTTTTCTTTGTGGATCATGTTCTCGAAGAACACCATCAGGACGGATACGCCGACGCAGATGTTCATCAGCGAGTTGCCGTAGAATAGGCTCTGGAGCACCTCGCCTGCCATGGGCAGAGCGACATAAGAAAGCAGGATCATGCGCTGGCTCAGCGTCGTCCTCTCCTTATGCTGCAGAACGATCGAAGCGACCAAGCATGCGCCGAACGTGGGGATGACCGCAGCCAGCCAGAACAACGGTCCGCGCTGGTAGACATTGTCCGAGTCAAAATAATAATAGATGCCTGTGAACTGCGAAACAGTGATGAGGATGAGGCCGACCGCTACGACTATGCACACAGCAATAGCGCGCTTCCGGCAAGGCATGTCGGCCTTCAGGTCGAAACGATCGAACAGGCGGACGCCCACCAGCATCGCGTAGAATAAAAGCAACAATATGATCATGTAGTAAACGCCCGCGTTAACTAAGTGCATGATAAATACGTCTGTCGGAGATTTGCTGCCCCGATAGACATAAAAAAGATACTCGCAGATCAACATGACTCCGCAAGACAGATTCAACGAAAGGACTACCGACTTTCGGATGCGAAGGGGATCCTTGCTAACTGAGTAGACTAAGGCCGAAAGAAGGCAGAAGATCGCTTCAAATAACAAAAATGATATATGCGCAGTAAGTACATCGATCATAACATACGCTCCCTTCTTTACCTTCTACTATCATAGCATAAACACATGTCGTTTTCTATATTTCCCGCAGATTTTTGAGAAAAACGCGGAAACAGCCTTTCCCATAGGGAAAGAAATCATAAAAATCCCGCAAAAAGTCGGGAAAAACTTGACATCCGACCGCGTACGAGGTAAAATAAATTGATACATAGTGCATAAGTGTGCCCAAGTATCAAACGACCAGAATTTTTACAGAAAGGTGGTGAGTGTTATGAACAAAAAGATCAAGCGGATCTTAGCTTTGATCTTGGCTTTTGTGTTGCTCGTAAGTGACACCGGAGCCGGCTATCTCATAACGCTCTTCGCTGACCCCGCGGCTGAAACAACGGCCGCGCCCGTCGAACTTCGAGAATATACTTCCGCCGATCCGCTTCGGACCGATGCTCCCGTTTTCCTGACGGGACTTCTGCCCGTGAATGCGGTGGCGACCGCATTGCCCGTTACGGTAGATTTGGAAGGCATGACCATCCTGGCGGCGTACGATATCACGATCTACGCCGACGCACAGGCACAGGCCGCAGGCACCGAATGGCAGCCTGAAGAAAACACCGTACAGATCCATTTCAGTGATGTCCCGGCGGATGAAGACACAACACTCGCCGTATACCATATCCCGGACGAAGCAGAGGCTCCGGAACTCGTAACGACCATCACCCCCGATGCGGATGGTGACGTCTCTTTTGATGCGCCCGGCTTCTCCGTCTACGTGATCGTTGAACACGAGGGCGGCGACGTCGTGACTCCGCGTGTCATCTTCCACTTCATTAGCGATGGTGCAACGGAGACATCTGCAGATTCCGGCATCTTCGAGGGTACTCCTTATTCATTCAAAAACAAGGTAAATGATCTCCAGACCACGCAGATCCTGAAAGACGGCGAGTCTCTGGAACTTATCGCCGATCCCGGTAACAAACCGGATCCGGATAATACCGAACTGTTCCAGTTCTTCTATGGCTGGTATGTCGTAACTCCGCACGAAGTCAGCGGCGTTACCGATGAAAACGGCATCAGCGCCTCGAATGGTCACTTGTACTTCACCTGGCCGGACGTTCCGGTATCGGTTTCCTTCGAGCATCCTATCACCATCACCCAGAATGGTACCACGGTCAACTGGAGTTTGAATAGTGTTTCCGGCTCCGGCACTCCGGATGCAGACGGAAACGTACACGTTTTCCTGGCTCCCGTTTTTGATAAGTACGACTTCGTAAGTTTCATGTTGCGTCCTTATGGTTCGGATACGAACAGCGTAATGACGCGTAAACTGATCGCGATGGGCGGCGATAATGCCATCGATATCAAGATCAGTGATATCCGCTCCACCAGCACCGATCCCGTGCACCTCGTATTCACAGGTTGGGAATACAACGCAGGAACCGAGACGAACCCGGATTGGAGGACCTATCTCACGGTCGACAGCACCGGCGCAGAAGTAAACGCGGACAATGGCGGCGTTTACCTGACATTGAACCCCCAGACAGATACGGAGAACATCGATCTCTACCCGATCTTTACTGAAGCTCGTTGGGCGGACTTCGTAGCCGGCCCTAGCGGTAGCGGCGCTACCTACGTAGCTTCCGAGTATCGTGAAGCATGGGGACGTGCGATGCCTGCCGGAACCCAGATCGATCCGGATACTAACGCATTTGATACACTGACTCTTTCTACTCGTGCAGGTTACGATTTCAACGGCTGGTACGCATTTGCCAAGATGGATGCGAACGGTCTGATCACGAACCTGACGACTCCGGATTATGTAGACATAACATACCTGGATTATAGCACTACCGGTGAATTCACGCAGAAGACCGTTACCGTATACACCACCGCTATTAAAGTCTCCAACGGAGACGGCAGCATCATCAGCGATGGCGCTGACTGTGGTGCATGGAAACTCGTCGATAACGGCGATGGCACCGGTACCCTTACACAAACCACATCCGATGATCCGCAGGTTCTTTTCGATACGACCGGCGGCCATTTGAGATTCTTCGATGCGCTCGACCGGATCACGCTTTATGCGAACTGGGCACCGAGCGGCACCCTGATCACGATCGTTTACTGGACAGAAAACGAACAGGGTAAAAACGCTGTCATCAGTCCGGTCGAAAAAGAAAACTACACTTCCAGTGCAGTAAAGGTCATCACGACTTCTGAACTGAATGCACAGCTCGGAACGAATTATGCTTCCGGTTCCTCGATCTCTCCGAGTGATCTGGCCGCCTATATGGTAAGTGTTTATGGCTACGGATCGATCAGCTTAATGGATGGTAAGATCCTGAGCGACGATGGAGATAACGATACCGATGGTGTTAAGGCCGTTCCGGCGGGCGACGGAAAGTTCTTCGAACTGAACACCGCTCTTTCCGATGCTTCAAAAGTCATCAAAGGTGATGGAAGCACCGTCATCAACGTATATTTCAGCCGCATGACGTTTAAGCTCGTCTTCCATATCGGCCGAGATACCTATGTTAAGAACGGTGGTAACCAGAAGACTGCAGAATTATGGGACGGCAACTGGATCGAGTTCATGTTCCTTGACTCGCACGTCACTGATACGCTCGGATACAATATGGCTCCGAATCACGGAAGAAAACCCTCCGCCTCTCACCCCGGTCTCTATTCCATGACCTATAATGGCGTGACCTATGACTCTACCTATGAAACAACAAATGCCAATGTAATGGGCGACTATATTCCGGATCCGGCACAGGATGCGAACGACGCAAATCTGTACATTATCGAAGCAAAATATGGTTCTTATATCGGCGACCGGTGGCCTTCTCATATGAACCCAAACTTCTCCTTTGTGGATAAGGAAGGCGCCAACCTGACTCTGTATATCTGGGCCGCTTATTACGGAAGCCTCTACTGCAAAATTGCAAACGAACGTCAGGATGGCGGCGATGTAAACAACCGAAACCCGGATATCAACGGCGTATATGACTACATGTCTAAAGAATTGTGTAGCAATCGCGAAGACACCGAGATCATCAACGCTAACCATGTACACCACCTAGTTGCCTACTATGGTACAGCAAATAAATCCGATCGCTTCAAAAAATACCACATACTCTATCAGGCGGTTCCGGGTGCCACACCCGATGGTGTGACATTGTACCCCGGCACAGATTACTCGCAGTACCCTGCGACCACGTGGGCTAAAAATCCGGAGAATTCCGTCGGTGTCAGCGCGATCCTGGGTGAGAGCTTCTACGAGCCTGGCCCTTCGAAGGTCGTTATCTCCAACGTTAAACCGCAATACCAGATCGGCGATACGAAAGATGGTTACGACATGATCTACAGCTGCTATGATTCGTCATTGCATACAGATCCGGACGATCCCACGCAGAAAGTCTATGACGTATATTTCTTCTATCGTCCGAAGCAGTACACATTGACCTTTAAGTACGAGAATGAAGCCGATTGGAAAATAGATTCTTACTATCTCGGTCAGTCCCTCGCAGACGCAAAGAAGCCCGAATATGAAGACCCGCAGAAGGAAGGCTATTACTTCGTTGGTTGGTTTGATAACGAAGCAGGTATCGGCGAACCGTTTGATTTTGCCAACACGAACATGCCGGAGGAAAACATCATCCTCTATCCCGTCATGCGAGAACTCACCTACGTGGTGAAGATCGACCCCGCCGGCGGCGTGATCGACCATATCAACTACGACGATGCAAGCGCCGCTTTCCATTACACGGATCCGGCCTACACTGGCTTTGGAGTACAGACCGGTAGCGATAACAAACATTCCGGTCACCAGACCTCGCAGTCGACGTACTTCAACGCGACCTATGGCACTCCGATCGGCGAGTATTCGATCCGCCGTGACTATGTCAAGCTTACAGATAAAGAGCAGAATCCGAGTGACCCGAATTACTATGATCCTACTGCTTCGAACCAAGAATGGTATTACTACATCAATACACAGTTTGGTAAGACCTTAAGTGGTGCTCCGATCGATGGTGACTGGGGTTTGAACGCAGACCTGCGTAACGCCGTATACGTGACCGAGACCCAGTTGCAAAACTACTACCAGTATTACTGCCACGTTGTGGACGGTGGTCTGGCACCCGATGCAGATAACCCGAATGGTTATTTCTCAGGCGTAATTAAACTTACCTATGATCAGTTCTGTGATACCTATGTGAGCGGCCCTTACCGCCCGGTAGGCAGCGGCGATAAGTATTCCTTCATGGGCTGGTATCAGGTATTTGACGACGGCACGGTCGCTTCCATGCCGTACAACTTCAACGACCCTGTATACAACGACATCGAGCTCCGCGCACAGTGGCGTTACGATGGCGGATACTACATCAAGTATAATCCCTACTATCTGGATGAGGATGATACCGGACATGTTACGGCGGTAGTCGGACAGATCAGCGATGACGCATGGACGGATCCGAAGAACCCGAGCATTCAACTCTACTCCGATCGTGCTGTCACGAACATCCTTCGTGCTCCGACGAACGTCACCGCAGGTTACGTATTCCGTGGTTGGCGCGTCGTACGGGACAATGGTCCCAGCTCCTACAGCGACTCGTATCGTGAATGGGTACCTTATGGACCTCTGGTATACTACCAGCCGGGCGAAGAATTTATCGTTGACTCCGAGTTGGTTTCCGAGATCGATCTGGCCGGCGGAACCGGTAAGATCATCCACTTACAGGCTTACTACGAGAGGGAGGAAGACTCTTCCCGTCGTCCCGAGATCACGAACCTGATCCTGGATGCTAACGAGCCTTATGGCGGATATGTAAACACTTCGGATGCGACGCAGCTTCCTGCGCTCGACGCTCCGGGCAGTTCGACGATCAATACCGCAGATCACCTGGATGCACTTAACCATCCGACGCAGATCCTGTTTGGTGATTTCCAGTCGAATACGGCGATCCACTTGTATCGCTATGCTACAACGAAAACTTTTGACGGCATCACCGGTACGAATTTCTTCAGCAACGACGGCGACTACATGCTGATCGGTTTCGACCCGAATTCCGATCCTCGGAATCCTTCGACCGGCAGCGCCTTCGTTCCGGCCTATAGTCCGGACTCCGTGATCTCCATCCCGAGAGAAGACAATATTACACTCTACGCGATGTGGGAGCCGAAGATCTACGTTACTTTCGTCAACACGACCGCCGAACCGATCACGATCTCATTAAGCGGAACCGGAACCGATACCATACGTATCGTCAACTCCGTGACCGGCGAATACGATCGTGAAGAGAGTTCCGGTACATTTACCGTTCCGGCCAATGGTCAGGTGAAGATCGTTCTTCCCGCAGCTACTGCAGGAACTGATACATTTACCGCGACGGCCATGAACGACCACGTTCAGAAGACAAAGATGAGCGTCAGCGGCCAGTATGGCAGCACATCGCCGTATGGAACCGGCAGCACGGATGTACCGAATGGTTATGAAACGACCTACTCCGGCATCCTGCAACTCGACGCGGACGGTCTCATCGTTACCTACACAGAAGTACCCGATGCACAAGTCGACTTCGACGTTAACAGCGGCGTATGGACAGAGACTTCCACGGATTACGTTCATTCCGATCTGGATCCGGATCTCTATTATATCGATGCCGCAAACATCGTTAACAACCAGTACAAACCGGCAGATCCGTCCCACCCCGATTACTTCTTCCTCGGATGGACGACGAACCCTTACGTGGCATCGCATCATGACTTTACCGGAACCAACGCGGTAACCTGGGGACCCGATACCTACCTGATCCCCGAAGAGGGTGAAACACTCCTGGATGTCGTTAACCGTGAGTATATTTGGGATTTCAGCAAAGAGCCTCCTTACGATGAGACACTATACGCCGTATGGGCTCCTTATGTAACGATCACATTCGACTTACTTAGAGATGGCACAGGTTACCATGTTTGGAACGGCCCTGATACGACCGATGTGGACGGAATGCACGTTTTCTATCGCGAAAGCCCGAACAGCCGATTTGTCACATACAAACTGGCTCCCGGCGAAACCGTTCCGAAACCCATGGATCCATCAAAAGATCCGAGTTGGTCTAACAACAATGCAAATTTTGTAGCTTGGTTAACTGTAAATAGCCGAATTAAGGATACCCAGTTGCCCACACATAGTACCATTCTCAACAACACCTTTGATTTCACACAAGGTGTGTCTGCGGATAAGACGCTATATACATCGTGGACTGCACTTCAGCCCCAGATATTTACATTCACCGTGGAAAACCACGTCACGGACGGAAAGGATGGCGATACGTTCACGTATACCATCGCTGTCATAAATGAGAAGGTATTTGGTAAACTCGGAACCAGCACCACGAACTCCGTCGGCACTCCCGACCAGAGATGGGGCTCTGTAACTACAACCCTGAAGAACAACGAGCAGTACACGGTTATTGTAAAAGTAATCCGATCGACTGTGTATAATCCCAACGTATATGCGATCGTGATCGATGTGATTGACAGCAGTGGCCAAACGATAAAGACCGGCCACGTGGTCTATTGCAATAAGAACACGAATAAGAACTACGTATCCGCATATAGGCTCACTCTTTCCATCAAGCAGGAAGAGAAAGAGGGTTATACGACCGAAGTCGAAACACAGCATGTGCAGGGTATCGTTTTCCCTGATCAGGACCCCAGTGACCCTGATACGTTGCCTGAAGCAAATACGTTCAAATTCTTATCGAAGTTCGGCGCTTCGTTCGAACCGGCGATCAACGGTTACGATGCCAACCATCTCGATAACAGTCTCACTGTTGTATTCAACAACACAAGCACTCGTGTCGTAGCGCCTACCGGTCATTCGACCGATATGCTGCCTTACATCTTCATGTTGGGCTTCGGCACGCTTCTGTGCCTCGGTATCTACTTCGGTAAACACCACAAGAAGATCTGATAAGGATCTAAAATAATAACAAAACTATAAAGGCCTGTGACAAAACGATCTCTCGTTTCGTCACAGGCCTTTTTCTGCCCCTCGATATATCTAACTCGATAGGCCCAAAAGCAACCAGATGTTCTTATTCCCGCACTCTTGGTGGCCGGTCGCCTAGGGCTCCGCCCCCTGCCAGCTACTCAAAAGCAACCAGACAAGCCTATTCTCGCCTTTTTGGTGGCCGGCCGCCTGGGCGTTCGCCCCCGCTAGCTAATGAAAAGCAACCAAATAAGCCTATTCCCGCCTTCTTGGTGGCCGGTCGCCTGGGCATTCGCCCCCGCTAGCTAATGAAAAGCAACCAGATAAGCTTATTCCCGCCTTCCTGGTGGCCGACCGCCTAGGGCTTCGCCTACTCAAGCTTTGCAAAAGCAACCAGATAAGCCTATTCTCGCCTTCTTGGTGGTCGGCCGCCTGGGCGTTCGCCCCCGCTAGCTTCGCAAAAGCAACCAGATAAGCTTATTCCCGCCTTCCTGGTGGCCAGCCGCCCAGGGCTTCGCCCCCGCTAGCCACTGAAAAGCAACTAAATAAGCCTATTCCCGCCTTCTTGGTGGCCGGCCGCCCAGGGCTTCGCCTACTCAAGCTTCGCAAAAGCAACCAAATAAGCTTATTCTCGCCTTCCTGGTGGCCGGCAGCCTAGGGCTTCGCCCCCGCCAGCTTCGCAAAAGCAACCAGATAAGCCTATTCTCGCCTTCTTGGTGGCCGGCCGCCCAGGGCTTCGCCCCCGCTAGCTAATGAAAAGCAACCAAACAAGCCTATTCCCGCCTTCTTGGTGGCCAGCCGCCCAGGGCTTCGCCCCCGCTAGCTTCGCAAAAGCAACCAAATAAGCTTATTCTCGCCTTCTTGGTGGCCGGCCGCCCAGGAGTTCGCCCCCGTTAGCCACTGAAAAGTACCTCACCCTTCGATCATCTTTACGAGTGCGCGGATCGCGGGGTTTACGTTCTTATCTTTATGGACGAATAGCTGGGAGTAGATCGGAAATGCGCAGCCTGCCCAGGCGAGTTTGACGAGTGTTCCGGCGCGCACTTCCTCTTCCGCCGCCATCTCGGGCATAAAGGCAACGCCCAGTTCGTTCGCGGCGAATTGCTTCAGGATCTCTTTACTGCTCGTCTCCAGCGCGATCCTGGGACGTACGCCGGCGCGCTCCAGATCCTCGAGCAGCATCTTGCGGAAGCTGCAGTTGTGCGCGGTCAGAAGCAAGGGCACATCCTCCAGCTCCTGCTCCGTGACGCGTTTGCGATCGGCCAGCGGATGTGTCGGCGCGGCGTAGAAACTTAAAGTTTCTTCGGTCTTCCCGAGCAGGCGCAGATCCTCCCGTTCGATGAGCGGGTTCAGGGTGTAGCACAGGTCCAGTGTTCCGTTTTTCAACTGTTCAGGAAATGTATCATGCATGATGAACTGAATGCGGATGTCCACCTTCGGGTTCGCCCGCGTATAAGCGAGCAGAAGCGGCGGGAAGCGATTGTAGCAAAGCGACTCGGAGATACCGAGTTTTAATACACCGGAGGGTTCGTCCGACATTGGGACGTCGGCCAGGATCTCCCGCTCCAGCTGCTGCATCTTCCGCGCGTGGACGAGTAGGCGCTCTCCCGCCGCCGTCAGGCTCACAGACTTTCCCAGGCGGTCGAACAGCAAAACGCCGAGTTCGTCCTCCAGTTGCTTGATCTGCATGGTCACCGTAGACTGCGCGTAGCCCAGTTCATTGGCCGCAGCAGAAAAGTTCCCCGTCTCCGCGATCTTCAAAAATGTCATCAATTGCGTGATCGTCATAGCATATACTCCATTCGGTTTTTTGAATGTTCACTTCGAATATTTCAATTTTTCAAATATCCCTCTGCATGCTATTATAAAGTCAACGGAGGATCCTTGCAAGTGGTTTTCGATCCATCCGTCGAATTTTCCTTCAGGAGGTACACTCTATGAATAACGAACTCGTAAAGATCATCAAGGATACCGTCGTACCGAATTTCTTAAACATCCGCACCTCGATCCGTGCCTATGACCGCGACGCCCTCTGCTGCGGCGCGCCGTGCTGGCGCTGGGCCTACCACGCCCTACATTCCGCGGACAAATGGTTCATCAATCCTTTTGAGTATGAGGAGCCTGCCTTTCACGAGGAGGGCTTGGATAACCCGGACAATGCAACTTCGGTCGTTCTTTCCGATGAGCAGTTGCTGGCCTACCTCGATCAGATCGAGAAGAAGACCCTCGACTACCTGGATACATTGACCGACGACATGCTGTACGAGAAGCCAGAGAACTGCATTTACACACGCATGGAGCTGGTTTTGCGCCAGTACCGCCACCTCTCCTTCCACACTGGCATGCTCAACGGCCAGACCGCCCTCGCGACCGGCCAGTTCCCCATGTGGGTCTCGCAGGCGGACCAGTACATCGATGACGGCGTCTTCTTCGGAAGGTACCGCAAGGGCCAGATCAAGGCCGAGAAAGCCTGATCATTCCAGCCCGTTCTTCTTGTTGAACTTTTTGTACTCCTTCGCCCACTTTGATATTTCTTTCTTCTTGGCATAGTTGCGCCGGTTTTCAGCGCCGAGGTCTTTGTACAAAAGGTAGCGCTCCTCGGACAGTTCTCCGCTGGCGAACGCTGCCTTGATGGCGCAACCGGGCTCGGAAACGTGGCGGCAGTTGCTGAACTTGCACTGGCGCTCCAGTTCCACGATATCGGCAAATGTATCGTCGATCCCGTCCTGCGCCTGTGCCATGCCGATCTCGCGCATGCCAGGCGTGTCGATGATGGCGACGTCATCATCCAGCACGATCATTTGCCGATGCGTGGTCGTATGACGCCCCTTTGCGTCCGACTCGCGGATCGCGGAAGTCTTCATGGTCTCCTGCCCGGTGATGGCATTGATCAGCGTGGACTTACCTGCGCCCGACGAACCGAACAGGCAGATCGTCGTACCCGGTGTGAAGTATTCCTTCAGTTCGTCCAGGCCGATGCCATAGATCGCCGAGATCGCGTGCACGCGGATCTTCTCCGAGATCGTCTCCACCTCTCGTACATAGCGTCCGACATTGTTGCACAGGTCGGTTTTTGTGAGGATGGCCACGGGGATCGCGCCGCCCGCCAGCGCCGTGCTCGCATACCGGGCGATGCGGTTGAAACTGTAGTCGTCGTTCAGCGACGTTACGATAAAGCAGTAATCCACATTGGCCGCCATATACTGCATCACGCCCGTCTTGCCCTGATCCGGGCGCTTCAGGAAGTTCTTACGCTCACGGACCGACACTATGATCGACTCGCCCATCGGATTATACGTAAAGTCCACGTAGTCGCCGACCACGGGAAAGCCTTCCGCGTCCTCCTGATAGAAGCTTCCCTTCAGTTTCGCGGGGATCTCCCGCTCCCCAAGGCGGATCGTAAAACGGTTCTTCTGCACCTCGCAGATCCGCCCGATTTCAATTGTTTCTCTTGTTTCTTTTGTGTTGATTTCAGTTTTCAATTCTTTGATCTCCATTTCTAAACTAATGTTTTGGTTCTTACGTATGGAGACCTCGATGGGATATGCGCCCGAACGGGCATAAAGAAAGCCGCGGCAAAACAAGCCACGGCTTTAGATCTATTCTGTCTGGTTATTTCAAACTAAAAGACGCAAACCGAGGTCACCATACCATATTCAATTCCACTCTGCAATTTTGCTGCAAACATTATAGTTACCTCGCTTTCCTGATTATTTGTACGTTTTGTACGACCTGATTATAACCTATGGGGCAATGCATGTCAACCCTCAAACTTCGTAGTCGAAGCAGCTTCTCTGTGCGGTGTACGGGCGCACCTTCCCGTTCGCAACTGTGACGTGCTCAGGATGTACGGCATAGCCCGCGAGGGATGCTGCATCGGCAAATGTCGAATCGAGGATCAGATCGGTGTTGGAACTCGCCAAGCCGTCGATGCAGACTTTGATATCCAAGAGGCCCGGGATACGGCCTGCCAGGCCCTCTAAGCCCTCCTTGATGCCCTGCTTGATCGCCTGCTTCTCTTCTGCGCTGTACTCGTCCTTCAATGTCCAGATGATCACATGTTTTACCATAATTCCTATCTCCTTCTACAATCGTTATAACGACCGATGTTACGGTCAATCGGCCAATGCTTTCAGGTCCGCGCGCAAAGCGGCGATCCGGTCTAAATACGGCTGATAATCGATCTCCGTCTGTCCTCGAAGAAGTTCTGTGATCTCACACACGATGTCATAAAGCGGTGTGAGCGAAAGGTTTCCGAGTACCCCTTTTAAGGCGTGAGCGGCTTCAAACGCGCCCTTTAGATCGCGGCTTTCGATCCGCTCGCCGAGGCGGTCGAACTCTGGCTGGTTTGTCACAGAAGCGGTCAACCGAAGGAATAACGCTTCATTGCCCATGCATCTGGCGAGGCCTTCTTCTGTATTCGCTCCGTATGCATTCAGTTTATCGATCGTCAGCATTTCTCTTCTCCTTTCCGTGCTATCTCTTGCAAGATAAACTTCTCGAATTCCTCCGCCGGAACGGGTTTGGAGAAATAATAGCCCTGGATGATCTCGCATCCCATCTGCTTAAGTGTATCGAGTTGTGAGCCGGTTTCCACGCCTTCGGCGACCACAGGCACATCGAGGAATTTCGCGATATCGATGATCAGTTCCACCAGTTTCATGCTCTTCGGATCCTTCTCCATGTTGCGGATGAACTTCATATCCAGTTTCAATACATCGATCGGGATCGTTGTGATCATGTTGAGCGACGAATAGCCGGAGCCGAAGTCGTCCATCTCGATCTTAAAGCCCGAGGCGCGTAGGTTCTCCGTCACCTCCGTAAGCGTGTTCGCGTTATCGGCGTAAGCCGACTCCGTGATCTCCAGCATCAGTTCATCTTCATTCAGACGGTTCTCGTCGAGGATCCCGCGAAGCTTCTCAAAAAGTTTCGGATCGAAGATGTCCACGCGCGAAACATTGACCGACACCGCAACACTGAAGCCAAACTTCTCCTTCCACTCCCGGATCTGCGCGGCCGCCTTCTTCCAGACGTAATTATCTACCTTCTGGATCAGGCCGTTGCTTTCAAACAACGGGATAAAATCGCCTGGGCTGATCATGCCGAGTTCCGGATGCATCCAGCGGATCAATGCTTCAGCGCTTCTGAGTTTCGGCGTGTCGCCGCTGATGTCGTACTTCGGCTGGAAAAATACCTTGAAATCTTCATTGGCGATCGCCGCGTCGATGTCTTTGATGAGGCGCTCGTGGTAGATCGATTTTTGATGCAGATCCTTGCTGTAATAGGCGACCGGGGTCGAATAATCACCGCGGATACGGTCGCAGGCGATCTTCGCGCGGTCGAAACGCGCCTCGGCGTCGGCCGCCGGATCCGCATTCTGGTAAATGCCGGACCGAAGCCGGATCTTCGAAGAATCGCTCTCCCCGCCCAACTGTTCCTGCAATTCGGCTACGAACGGCGCATAATCGTCAATATGCTCACAATACACATAGAACGTATCCGCCTCGGGCCTGCAGGAGATCACCGCATGGCCGCCCAGCACGTTCTTAAGCGTCTGTGCCACGCGAACCAAAACGGAGTCGCCGGCGCTCCTGCCGTACATTTCATTGACCAGATGGAAATGGTCGATATTAAACACCAGCGCGTCGGTCGGCTCCATCCGATGGTTTTCGATCTGGCGAATGTATTCGAAGAAATAGTCGCGGGTATAAAGCCCCGTGATCGCGTCTTTTTCAGTCGAATCGATCAAGGATGCATCCTCGGACATGCGGATGATCCTCTCGCAGCGTGCCAGAATGACCTCCGGCATGTCGTAGGGCTTCGCGATAAAGTCCGCGGCGCCGAGCCGGATACTCTTCACTTCTGCTTCCTTTTCGGATGTCATGACGATGACCGGGATCCGTTTCCGCATTGGATCCTCCCGAAGTCGGCGGATCAGTTCGAAGCCGTCCATGACCGGCATCAGAAGGTCCAGCAGAATGAGCGATATATCGTCCGCTTCCTTCTGCAGGATATCCCAGGCCTCCTGTCCATTGCTCGCGTAGACGACCTCGTACTCACCCGCCAGGATATTCCCGAGTATCTGGCGATTGATATACTCGTCTTCCACTACCATCACACGTCTTTTGTATAATAGCCTCTTCATCCCTTTGCCTCCCATTCACTTATTTTACGAGTTTCTCCCACTCAAACGCGTAAACATCGGTCTTCCCGTATTTTAATTCCTCGGGCTTACTGCCCAGGCTTCTTTCGTACGCTTTCGGATCCCCATCCAAAAGGTATACCACGTGATCGTACTCTTTGATCTTATCGCTGCCCGTCAGCGGTTCCAAACCTTCCGAGCTCGCTACCGGCGTCAGCCCGCCGCCGAAATACTTTTCCAGCAGCACATATGGTCTCTGTTCCAGATCCGACCTGCGCAGCACTTCCGGCGCTGCATTTTCCTCGTAATCCGAGACGAACTCGGGATTATTCAACACGTTGAAATCGATCGAACCGTATATGTCGGCATCCGTGAAAACAAACACACGGATGTGATCGATATACCAATATTTTTCGGTGCATCTCTCAACGACTTTTTTAAGCCCTTCGCAAGCGGCCTCCGCATCCTCGTCGCAGAGATAAAAGATATAAAAACGTTTGGCCGTTTCATTGTCCGTCACATCTTCATAAAAACGAAGGTTCGAAACGTATCTGGTCATGATCTCCTTAAGATCCGCCTCCATCATGGCATATGCCCGATCATTCTCGTAATTCGAATTTATGTGTACTTCGCGGTCAATGAACTGCGTGGCCTTCGTCTCTTTGTTATAAAGGGAAAATCCGTCCCTGTAGGTCCCGAGCGCGGAAATACCGTATAGTTTGTTTGTGATCTGCACGGTATAGCTATGCCCCTTCGCAACATCCACGTACTTGCGGTCAAACAAACTGTAACCGCCGTCCAGTCCCGGACCTACGTAAGTTTCATATCGCAGCCCCCTTTTCGAGTCGATCGTCACATCCACGTCATCGTTGTATTTTTTGAGCATATAATCCTTCACAAATGCGATGATCTCTTTCTCGCTCAGTGGCTGTGCTTCGACCGTCGCTGTGTAGTTTTTATCCCTCGTTCCGCACGAACTGAGTATACCCACGAACAGCAGAACGCCTAAAACCAAGAGCCTTCTCCTCTTCTTCATCCTCCGCACCTCCGGACTCTTCGCATAATTATAGTTCTGTATCACTTCATCTTCGTCTAACTACCGTCATTATAGCATAATCGACTGCAGTTTGCATACTGTTTCCTCGCAAGCGTATTTCAAGTTTCAAATGCCCCCTGTCCGGTAACATAAAAACCCCCTCCTTACCGGTCGTCCGGTAAGGAGGGTACATATCATTCTATCTTTTTATTTTTGCCCCGCGTTGCAACTATAGAATACTTGCTAAATGAGTAAATCTCCACCAACCCGGTTTCTTCTTTCACCTCCCTGAGAACCGTTTCAGTTTCTGTTTCTCCCAACTCCATATGTCCTTTCGGAAATCCGCAGAATTCCTTATAAATTCCCGTCCCCCGGATTATCACATATTTCCTGACACCCTTTTTCATATGTATATACGATCGCACCGCATGATTGTTCATCAGCCATAACTGTATTAATACTCCATAACGTCTATTTTTTTCTTAAGAACTGCTGCATAATCATGACCTGTCTTTGTTACTTTTTCCGGATTCATCTGATAGTGGATGTTGTAAAGAATTCCGTTTTCTCCGGTTCGATCGGCCATATGATCTTCATCAATATGAATACCGATTACCTCAAGGCAGAGCATAACGTGATCATCACCCGGTACGATTTCCTTTTCCCAGACAAATCTGCATTCAAGGTTCATAAAGCATTCCCGAACCATAGGTGCGTTAACCCATGATGCCTTTTCAACAGACATACCCGAAGCCGTAATCTCATCTGCTTCAAACTGATTGTTTTGGATTGTCGCCATACAGGCCGCATGATACTCTTCAGACATGAAATTGATAACGGCTTCTTTTTTCTCATTTATGCTCTGATACAGATGTCCATTTTTATTCACGCTGGCAAGAATAGCATAGAATCCATTACCACGATCGGCACTTGTAAAGGTTGCCCAAGACTGCATGCAGGCATTTGGCATACCATTGGATTTGTATGTGGTAACAAGAAACAGCGGAGACGGAACAGTCGCCACGAATTCCTTCCATGAGAAACCAAAATTCCTGGAATAATCACCGTATGTTCCCTTCAAGCTTTCAGGCATATCTTTGTATTGATATTTCATATTCTTACTTCCTTTCTCCGTGAATTTCCTGAATTCCACCATATGTATCTATATATCCTTCTTGAAACATATGATCCGATTGACCTCTCTTAATCATATTGTTCCTTTCGCTGTATTTCTTTACGTATGAATCTTACTTTTAATTCTCAGGCACGCTTCAAGATGCATAATCCAATGTCTGGAAAACGGCATTTGGATCAAACCACGAATATCCTTGTTGCACCAATAATCGATGAGCCAGACGGCATTTTCATCTTCGCTTACCACATGGAGCGATCTCAGATTCTCTTTTGTTTCGTCCGAAATTTTCTTTTTAATATCATCAAAAGAAAGGCTTTCCAGTACCACCTCGGTACTGTCTTTTACTTCACCGATATAATGATACAGTTCATCCAGATTAAGTTCTTTCGAAAAATCTGCAATTTCCTGCTTCACAAGTTCATTCCCGGTTGTGATGATCGGAGCATTAATCCTCTTCTGATAGTCTCCCTTGAAGAAAACCTGCTGATCCTCTGCTACCAGCGTATGAGCAACAATATCTTCGATCCTGAAAACATGCCACAGAGAGTATGCTATCGTCTTACTATGATAGCCTTCTGCATTTATAAACGGTATTGCATTGAACTCATCCCTGCTCAGTTCATTCTTCAGAGAAAGAATCGTATTCCATAACTCATCTCGCAACTTCATGAGTGAAAAAATACCCTGACTGAATGTACCTCTCTTCTTAAGTTCTGTCTGCATCGTCTTATTAAGTTCCGACCATTCCTTATTCATGCTTGTTTCCTATTTCTGCGCCATGTATGCGTAAAATGTTACCCACTTGTTCTCTTCTCCGACATTTCCGACCTTGAATGCCGGTACACTTTTGGATGCAGTCAACACATATCTGCCATTCTCCAGTCTGTGTTGATCCAACACTCTGTACCCGGCCTGCATGGCTTCTGAATCAGGTGTACATCCCAACACATGCAGTGCATATATAATCTGGTGAGCTCCGATTTTAATCGGATCCGGCGGGTAGAATGTCCCTAACATAACGTCTACCATGGGCGTTTTCATATCGTCTGTCCGGTAGAAAATGTTTCTTTTGGCAAAATAATGTACCAAGGCATCAGCGCATTCCGGCCTGTAACCTTTAAGCGATAGTTCCGCAACCAGCAAAAGGTATTCCACCGTCAGGCGCGCGCAGCTCTTATGAGGCTTTCTGGGATCATTGATCTTCTTGTTGGTGCTGATGCACCGAAAGCCGCCATCTTCCTGAATCAGTCCGAGAACACGGTCGATCTCATTTTTCACAACTTCTTCCTGATCGTATCCCAGTTTAACCAGATTTCTCAGAAGCAACGGTTCGCCGCACAACATTTTGAAGTTGGTGCTTTCGATCAGGCCGAATACCTCGCTGTCAATATCCTTTCCGATATCGTCCCGTATCAGGCCCCATTCGGCAAACGCCAGGATTGCATCATACTTGTCCCAGGGCTTGTCTTTCTTCAGCTTCTTAAGTCCCCGCTCATATGCTTTGCTCTGCAGCAACAGTCCCCTGCAATTGATGACTTCTTCTTCATCATCCGACAGCTTTAAGTACTCTTTCAGCGTCCGAAGCCGCACTTCCGGGGTTTGTTCCTCCAAGAGCCAATTAAGAATTGTTTGATCCATTTTCCCTCCGTATCACCTGAATTCTCTCTTTAAAATCCTTCAGAGGATCCCGAATGCCATGTCATACATCTCTCTCGAATCAACGGTGTTCCTGATGTAAGTAGGATTGTCCGGCTCGTATCTGACATATCGTTCGACCTCTTCGATAAGCGCAAGATAACAAACCGCAAGGGCGTACCGGATCTCTGTCTCCTCAGTCAGGAAGATCTTCTCCTCTGCCATATCGTTATAGATATCCAGTTCCTTCTGCTTCGCCAAAAGAGGGGCTTTTTGCCCGGAGCCGAGCGTTATAAAATCAGCAACCGGATCGCCCCAAAAGCCGCGTTCCGGATCGATCCAGCAGATCTTTCCGGTCTCCGGATTATAGAGGACATTGCTGTCCCACAGGTCAAAGTTCACCATTCTGCATGGAACAGTCTCTAGCAGCTTCCTGTGTTTGTCAATCAGTCGTACAAACCGCTCTCCGTCAGGCGTTTCATGGCCAATGCTTTTACAGTCATCAATCAACCTGACCGCCATATTTCTCAGAGCCTCATACCAGGAGGACGAAAGCCCCGTCTGGATGTACCCGTAGCCGTCATTGGCAATCCTGTGAATTTTCGTGAGCATGCCGATTTTCTGCTTCTGAACCGCTTCATATTCCTCCGCGGAAAAGCCCATCTCCCAAAGCGGTCCTCCCGGCATCATCTCCATGATAAAGCAGTTGCTTTTTATGATCTCTTTGGAAAAATCGGCTACATAAACCTCAGGGCAGAGGATGTCTGTCTTTTCATGCATCTGCGAATACCAGAAAACCTCTGCTTCCATCATGTTCTTTTCGTAGCTCAGAACCTTAGCGCCTGCCGGCGGCGCTATCTTTAGTGCGTAGGAGACGCCGTCATCGCATGTGACTTTGTATGCCGCGTTAAATTCCCCGTTTCCGAGGGCCGCTATATCAACCAAGTTCCCCATTTTGTGAGAAGAAAACAGTTCTCTGATCTCTGCTTCCGAAGCTTCATATTTTGTCTTGCTGATAACCATCACTGTCTTCTCCCTTACCCTTCATTACAGCTGAATTCTGTAGTACAGATAGTCTCCGGCAAATGCCGTTTCCCCGGAATTCTCCTTCCGGTCATACAGGACAAATCAAACACTTTCATAGTTTTTCGGGGCGATCAGGTTGCTGTTCGTAAGCACCCGGGATCTCATGTAATTTTTTGAAGCAATCCGAAGGCGACATTTTCTTTCCTCCACCTGTTTCTTAGGACGGGGCTGCCGGTTCCATGAACTGCCACCCCCGTCCCTGTGGGTCACTTTCTCTTTACAGGAATCCAGATTGCAGCGTGATAATCCGAAGCACTCGGGTCTCCGTCGCCATACCACTCAATGTTAACCCGACCCGGGAACTCAAAGTCAGGGTTACCCGGCAGCCACTCTTTCCAGATTTTTGTGTTTACATCCTGAAGCGCCTTCGGGCAGGGACCGTAACAATCGAAGATGGCCCAGTCATAATCCGGAAGCTCATAAACGGTCATCCCTTCCGGAACTTCGCCGCCATTGTAAATGCCTGCAACGATATAGTTGAACTTCCCGTCACCGATATCATCCACACAAACACCGTACTCACCGATGTTGTTATCTACGATCGCTTTTTCGATCGCGTTTGTCGGTGCATTTCCCATCCAGACATTGCACGCATATTTTTCTCTGATCTCATCCCAGAACTTAGGAATCTCAACGTATGAAGTCTCTCCGTCAAAAACTCTTGCAAACCCGATCACCTTAAAGCCGGCCATAGTTTTAATTTTGTAATCCATCTCATTACCTCCGTGAATAGAAATTTCGATTTTCAGAGGAAGAAATGCTTTGATCGGTGCGCCTTCCCGCACCTGTGAAGGGCTCACGCCGTGAAATCGTGAAAAGGCTTTTGTAAAGCTTTCAGGTGTTTCATAGCAGTAACGGAACGCAATATCGATTATTTTTTCATCTTTTTTCTGAAGGTCCAGTGCCGCCTTGTACAGCCTTCGGTTCCTGATATATTCACCCAGTCCGTACCCGGTCATCAGCGAGAAGCCCTTCTGAAAAAAGAATGATGACATAAAGACCTGATTTGCAACATCCTGCGCACTGATGTTTTCTTCCAGATGCTCTTCCACATATTCAATCGCTTTCCGAATGCTAGTAAGCCACTCCATTTGTCACACTCCTTCTCTTTGATGATTATATTCTACACGGAGTCGGAAAAGATATCTTGTCAATTTATGTTCCGTTTTGTCCGGATCAATGCGTCCGATCTTCTCCGGACACTTCATATGCGGTATATTCATGATCAAATTCATATCCAAGCTTTTCTGCCAGACGAACTGATTTCATATTCTGGGCATCCCAGCTCGGATATAATCCTTCATCTAGACAGCGTAAGATCAATGCAGCACTCGCGATTGTTGCAAGACCTTTTCTGCGTTCTTCCTCTACCGTATCAACCTCTATCTCGATTCCTTCGTTGTATCTGGTATAGGAAGAAGCCCCGGCTACGATCCGGCCGGATTTCATAATCACCATCCCCCGCCCGAGTGCTAAAAAATTATCCTTACTTTTAAATGATGAAACAAAATCCCTTGTCACCGGATCAGGAAGGCACAAGTCGTAGGTTATCTCATCGATCTCTTTCATCTCATATCCGACAGGCAGCTTTGCCAGCATGTCTCTCAACATAACTTTATCAAAACGAGTATCCTTTTTGATGGCGTACCTGGTTACCTTCTTTGCCGCAGGATAGCACTCTTCGATACATGTTTCCCACGCATTATTCTGTGGTACCATGATAACAAAGCCTTCAGGTTTATTGATCACAAGTTCCCTGTCGGGTTCTCCCGCATAAAAAGCGAAGCATCCAACAAAAGCCATTGCTGACTTAGGACACTTAGGATCCGTCACAAAGACTTTTCCCATCACTTTCTGCAAACAGGAATAGATCAGCGTTTCCTGCCAGCCGTCAAAAAGACATGCCGCTTTTGAGGTATCGGTTAATTCATATAACATTTTCGTATCGATTCTCCCTGTATATCTATATCATCCGAAAATGTCTCATGGAGAGTTTGGACAAAAGCGCTACCGTCTCCACATGCCCTGCCATGGGGAACATATCCACGGGTTGGACTTTTTCGAGCCGGTAGGCTCCGCTCTCCAAAAGGATGGCGAGGTCGCGGGCCAATGTCGCGGGGTCGCAGCTGACGTAGACGATGCGCTGCGGTGCGAGCGCCAGCATGGTCGCCAAAAGTTTCTCGTCGCAGCCTTTGCGCGGCGGGTCGACGACCACAACGTCCGGAGCCGCCTCCGGCCGCTTCTGAAGCAGCGGCGCGATATCCTCGGCGCTGCCGACCATGAATTCGGTATTCAGCAGGCTGTTCAGGAGCGCATTGTCCTTCGCGTTTTCGATGGCCTGCGGCACGATCTCAACACCGTAGACCTTCTTCGCCTTCTGCGCGAGAAACAGGGAAATGGTCCCGATGCCGCAGTAGAGGTCCCAGACGACTTCGTTGCCGCTAAGGCCCGCGAAATCCAGCGCGCAGCCGTAGAGTTTCTCGGTCTGCACCGGATTCACCTGGAAGAACGAATGCGGTCCGATGTGGAACTTCAGGTTCCCGATCGTATCTTCGATATACGGAGTCCCGTAGAGGAGGATCGTCTCCTCACCCAGGATCACGTTCGTATTTTTCGTGTTGATGTTGACGGAAATGCTCGCCATGCCCGGCTGCTCCTTCAGGGCAGCCACGAGTTCATCCGCGTGCAGGAGGTCCTTCACGCGCCCGTTGATGATGATGCAGACCATCCATTGTCCGGTCGTATGACCATGACGGATCAGCAGGTGGCGCACCAACCCCGTGTGCGAGTTCTCATCATACGCCGAGATCTTATAGCGGTTCATGTGCGATAGCACGATGCGCGCGATCTTTGCATTTCCCGTGTCCGCGAGCAGGCAGTCTTCGTGGGCAATGATCGCGTGGGTGCGGCCGGCATAGAAGCCCGCCACGAGCTTATGCTCGCGGTCATAGCCGATGGGCAGCTGCGTCTTATTACGGTAACGCCAGGGATCGTCCATACCGAGCGTAGGAGCCACGTAGACGCCCTTTTCACCCTCAGACGGGGAAATATCCGATTCATCGCCAAAAGCCGCTATATGGCCGATATGGCGCAATTTACGGATAACCGTTTCGCGCTTCAGTTTCAGTTGCGTTTCGTAGTCGATCTCCTGGAACTGGCAGCCTCCACAGGCGCGCGCGACCTTACAGCGCGCCGGCACACGGTGCGGCGACGGCGTGATCACCTCGAGCATCTTCGCATAGCAGTAATTCTTCATCACCTTCGTGACAACTGCTCGCACAAAATCCCCCACGATGGCGTCCTTCACGAAAAACGTCAAGCCGTCATCCCGGGTTTTTCCTATCCCTTCACCCTGGTCGCTCATATCGGTGATGGCGACCTCAATTATATCATTCTTATTCATGTCAGCCTTATATGCGCAGTACGTCGGATCGCGCCTGTCACGCGGTTCACTGCTGCGACGGTGTAGTCCGGCGAATGTTTGCGTCCAGGAAGCGATTGAAGCCCAACCAATCATTGTTCGCCTTCTGCGCATCCAATGCCTCGATAAATGTCTCGATCTTAGCGTCGGTATTATCCGCCATGTGCAATGCCAGGGCTTCTACCAACTCTGGCTTCTTCGGCGAACCGAACTCGTACTCGCCGTGGTGCGCCAAAATGCAGTGACGCAGTTCGGATGCGATCTTCTTCGGAAAGTCCGGAATCAGAGCGATCCGCTTTCCGATCAGTTCGTAGCCCATGACGATGTGCCCCAGAAGCTGACCGTCGTCGGTATAATCATTTGCCGGAAAATCAGAGATCTCCCACAGTTTGCCGATGTCATGCAGCATGGCAGCGCTCAGCAGAAGATCCCGGTTCAGGAACGGGTACAGTTTGGAATAATAATCACAAAGCTTCGTCACGGAGACGGTGTGCTCCAGCAGTCCGCCGATGAAACTGTGATGCACGCTCTTCGCGGCAGAATGGCGGCGGAATGCCTTAACGACACGCTCATCCTCCACCAGAATGCTCTTCAGCAAGGCCTGCAAATGCGGCTCCTTCACGCTGTCGATCATCGCGCAGAGCTCCGCATACATCTGGTCATTATCCTTTGCAGAGACCGGCAGGTAGTCCTTTAGAACATACTCGCCTTCATCCGCCACACGCACGCGGCGCAGCGCACACTGCAGATTCCCGTTGTAAGTCGTGATATCACCTTCGACGAAGATAAAATCCAGGTTCTCGAAGTCCTCGATGCCGCCGGTGAAATCCCAGATCTTTGCATCCAGGGTGCCGGTCTTATCCTGCAGCGTCAGGCTGCAATAGGGTTTCTTTGACTTTCCGGTCAGCATCTGCTTGTTTTTGCAGAAGTATACGCCGGAAACGTGGTCTCCGTCTTTCAGGTTCTCGATAAAATACATACTGTTCTCTTTCTAAGGCAGGTAGGGCCTGCCACCCTTTCCTTTATTTACGTGCTCCCAGAGTCACGCTGATCGGTACTTCAACATAAGTATCACGTCCCAGGCGCATCACCGTTACCTTCACGGTCTCACCCGGCAAATGCCGTCCCTGCGTCGTCAGGACTTCTTTCAGCTGGTTCATCCGGGTCACGCTCTTCGAGCTGATCATCGTAATGATATCGCCGCTCATGATGCCCGCCTGATAGGCCGGGCTGTCCTGCTGCACCGATGTCACGTATATGCCCTCCGGCATGCCACTGGCCTGCGAGATGGTCTGCGTGATATTCTGGCCAATGATGCCGAAATAACTGGTGTCATCCTGGTTCGCCATGTTTGCCATGATGCCGGTCAGTTCCTCGGTCGCAACCGCCGCGATATAACCCTCCATCACAGGATCTTTATATCTCGAGTTAATAAGGCCGATCAGCTGTCCGCTCATATTTACCAGGAAGCCCGTGCCTCCCTCGGGAGCATTGATGTTCGTATAATACATGCGGAAGGCCGTGTCGACCGCCATCTGGTCATGGCGCATCTCCACAACGGAACCGTAGCCCATGGTTCCGCATGTGCGGTAAGGCGCTCCGACCGCGATGACCGGACTGCCGGCGCGGATCTGGTAAGTATTGCCCAGTTCGATACAGTTCAGCGAATTATACAGTTCCTGCTGCGTTTCGTCAAACTGAACGCACAGGATCGCCAGACCCATGATGGAGTCTGTGCCGCGCAGCTCTGCGGGCATGTATTCGCTGTGCCCCGAAAACCGGATGACCGGATTCTGGATGGCTGACGCTTCGTAATTCGTCAGGATGAATATCGTGCGAACGCTGTCCAGATGCGAAAACATGATGCCTGAAACGGCGCCCTGCTCCGTATGGAATACCGGATCGACCGAATCCTGCGAAACGATGGTCACGAGGCTCTTCTCCACATTCTGATAGATCTTTTGGATCTCACGGGCATAGTTTTCGATGTCGCGTACATCGACCTTGATGTCTTTTATCCTTCGGTCAATGCTTCTCTCGATCCATTCTTTATCGACCGGGAGCAATGCGCCTTCGGACTCGGGCAATGTCTCCTCCGTGCTCTCCTCAGTGGTCGGCTCCTCCGTCTCGGGCGGGGTCGTTTCCTCCGCCGTCTGCTCCTCGCTGTGCGTAGCCAAAATGATCCGTTCCGCGGTCGTCGTCTCGACGACATCGTCTCCGTGCATCTTCGATATATACGGGTAGATCCATACAAACGAAACACAAGCGATCAGGCCGAATAAGACCGCGCCGAAAAAGCCTCCGATGGCCACTGCCAGGAAGCGGGAACGTCGTTTCGGCTTTACGATCTTTTCACGAATATATGGTTGCTCGCCGCCCTTTTGCGAACCTTCTTCGCCCGGGGCGGTATTTGAATTCTTCATCTCGTCGTCTCTTTTATCCGCCATGTTGATCCTCGATATCTGAAATGTACTTCGTACTGTATAGGAGACTGTGACTGTATGTGTATTATCATCTATTATACTCGATTTTACCCGATTTGAAAATACCCAAATCTCAATTTGCGATTTCACGCTTTTACTACGTCGGGACTTATGATATAATATACTTGGTATGGTATGTGCTCACGGAGCTGTCGCCGGTCCGTGGGGCACGAAACAGAACGTATCGGGTCCTGTATCCCGAATAAAAGATCAGATCAGCAAATCGAATACCATACGATCATTACAGAAAGAATCGCACGGCATTTGCCGTATAGACGAAGGTATAAAAAGAACCATGAACGAAAAATCACTCCGGGTATTGGAATACAATAAGATCGTCGCAATGCTCGCGGAGCACGCCACGACCCCGTCGGGCCGGAAACTCTGTGAGGAATTAAAACCGACCGACGATCCCGAAACGATACGACAGACCCAAAAAGAGACGTCCGACGCGGTCTCCCGTTGCTATCGCAAGGGAAATCCGAGTTTTTCAGGCACATGCGACGTCATTCCCTCGCTGAAGCGCCTGTCTTTAGGCAGCGGCCTGTCCATCACCGAGCTTCTGAACATTTCCTCGCTTCTGAAAGCAACCGCAAGGGCGCGCTCCTACGGCGTGCGCGACGTGGAGCCTGAAGAATATGATTCGCTGGACGAGCGCTTCGTAAGTCTGGCACCGCTGACGCAGATCGGCCGTGAGATCGACCGCTGCATCCTCTCCGAGGAGGAGATCGCGGACGATGCGAGCGCCGGCCTTCAGAATGTGCGCCGGAAACTGGCCGTCACGAAGCAGCGCATCAGCTCGCAGTTGGCTTCCATGCTACAGTCCCAGCGCACCCTGCTGCAGGATGCGGTCGTGACCATGCGCGACGGACGTTACTGCATCCCCGTAAAGGCGGAATACAAATCCCAGGTGTCCGGTATGGTGCACGATCAGAGCGCCAGCGGCTCCACGATCTTCATCGAACCCAGCGCGGTCGTAAAACTGAATAACGACCTCAGGGAACTCGAGATTGAAGAACAGAAAGAGATCGAGAAGGTCCTCGCGACCCTCTCCAATTTGTGCGCCCCCGAGGCCGAAACGATCGAGAATGACTTCCGCACGCTGACCGAGCTGGATTTCATCTTCGCGAAGGCCACCTTCGCGCGCAGTTATAACGGCACCGAGCCGGACTTCAACACGGACGGCATCATCAGCCTGAAGAAGGCGCGCCACCCGCTGATTCCGGCGGATGTCGTCGTGCCGATCGATATCACACTGGGACAGGACTACGACCTGCTGGTCATCACCGGTCCGAACACCGGTGGTAAGACGGTCACCTTAAAGACCGTGGGCCTGTGCACCCTGATGGGCCAGGCCGGCCTGTTCATCCCGGCCTTCGACCATTCGAAGCTGGCGGTGTTCCGCGAGGTCTTCGCGGACATAGGCGACGAGCAGAGCATCGAGCAGAGCCTGAGTACGTTCTCCTCGCACATTAAAAACATTGCCCCTATCTTAGAGCAGGCGGACCAGGAAACGCTGGTCCTGTTCGACGAGCTGGGCGCCGGCACCGACCCGACCGAGGGCGCGGCACTGGCCATCTCCATCCTGTCGTTCCTACACAACATGAAGGTGCGGACCCTGGCGACCACGCACTACAGCGAGCTGAAGGTCTACGCCCTGTCCACGGACGGCGTGGAAAATGCGAGCTGCGAATTCGACGTAGCGACGCTCCGCCCGACCTACCGGCTCCTGGTCGGCATCCCCGGAAAGAGTAACGCATTTGCCATATCGAGTAAACTGGGCATCCCGGACTACATCATCGATGATGCGAAGAAGCACTTAAGTTCCGACGCGAAGTCCTTCGAGGACATCGTCAGCGAACTCGAGCACGCGCGCGTCGACATCGAGCGTAAGCAGGCGGAGGTCGAGGCACTGAAAGCAGATCTTACGCGCGAGCGCGATGCACTCACCGCACAGCAGGAGAAACTGGCGGCGCAGAAAGAAAAGATCCTCGAGGACGCGCGGCAGAAAGCCCAGTCCATGCTGCAGGATACGAAGAATTTCGTGGATGAGACCATCCGCGATCTGAATAAAAAGAGCGCGGGCGGCGCGCAGATCCGCTCCATGGAGGAAGACCGGACGAAGGTGCGCGAACGCCTGGATAAGGTATCCCAAGGCTCGAAGAATAAGGTCGAACCGAAGAAGAATGCGGCAGGCTCGCTCTCCGCTTCCGACTTAAAGATCGGCGACCGCATCCTGGTGCACTCCCTGAACCTGAAGGGCACCGTAAGCACGCTTCCGAACGCGAAGGGCGACTTCTACGCGCAGATGGGCATTCTGCGTTCCCTCGTGAACATCAAGGACGTATCCCTGTTGCCGGATGAACCGACCGTGACCATGAACCAAAGCGCAGTCGGCGGCATGGGGAAGATCAAAATGTCGAAATCGGCCATCATTTCCCCGGAGATCAACCTGATCGGAAAGACGGTGGACGAGGCATTGCCCGAGATGGAGAAATATCTGGACGATGCATACCTCGCACATCTGGAGAAGGTACGCGTGGTCCACGGCCGCGGCACGGGTGCGCTGCGCAACGGACTGCACCAGAAACTGCGGAAACTCAAATACGTTAAAGAATTCCACTTAGGTGAGTATGGCGAGGGCGACTCCGGCGTCACCATCGTCGTGTTTAAGGAAAGATAACGCCGGTCAGGAGGATAGGATTATGGCAGATAAACAAAGAGTATTGATCGTGGACGATGACGAGAACATCGCGGAGCTGATCTCCCTGTATCTGATCAAGGAGTGCTTCGAGACGAAGATCGTGCACGACGGGCAGGACGCGCTGGACGCGTTCCATGATTTCACGCCGCAGATCATTTTGCTGGATCTGATGCTGCCCGGTATGGACGGCTATCAGGTGTGCCGCGAGATCCGCAAGACCTCGCAGACCCCGATCATCATGCTTTCGGCAAAGGGCGAGGTCTTCGATAAGGTCCTGGGACTCGAGCTCGGCGCGGACGACTATATGATCAAACCCTTCGACTCGAAGGAGCTCGTAGCGCGCGTAAAGGCCGTTTTACGACGGGTTACGCCGGCGAGCACGGAAACCAACCCGAATGCACAAAAAGGCGAATACGTTGAATATCCGGGGCTCATCGTCAACCTTACGAACTACTCCGTCATTTACCGCGGAAAGAGCATCGACATGCCGCCAAAGGAGATCGAACTTTTGTATTTTCTGGCCTCTTCGCCCAACCAGGTGTTCACCCGTGAACAGCTGCTGGATCACATCTGGGGCTATGAATACGTCGGCGACACACGTACCGTCGACGTGCACATCAAACGTATCCGTGAGAAGATCAACGACCATGAAAAATGGGCGCTCTCCACGGTTTGGGGCATCGGTTACAAATTCGAGACAAGATAGGAGTCCGTCATGCGGCGATCGTTATTTACACGTTTTTTAATTGCATATGTGATCATCGCCGCTGTCGGTTTTATCCTGATGGGAACCTTCGGACGCGATCTGGTCACCGGGCACTTCCGGAAAAAGCTTCAGGAAAACCTGTACGATCAGGTGAACTACATCGTGACACTGTCGACGAACGGGGCAGGCGCAGACCCTCTGCAAACATTGCTCGAGAACCGGGACATGATCGAAAGCGTTGCCGAGATCAGTGGCAATGAATTCTGGCTTATGGATCCGAACGGCCTGATCCTCCTGTGTACCAACCGTCAGAGGAGCATCAACGCCCTGCCCGCCTTTAACCCGGCGGACAGCGACGCCGCCGGTATCTTCTTCGGCAGGTTCTACGGTACATTTTCCACAGACTATATCAGCCGCTTCGCTCCGGTCAATACCGGCTTCACCCGTGTGGGCTATGTGATCGGCCATGCCGATTATAAGCAGGTCGAGACAGAAGTATCCCTGGTCATGGGGCGCTTCACATCGGCCGCCGTGATCCTAACGCTGATGTTTGCCGCCAGCTTCCTCCTTTTTGAGTTCTTTTTCTTCCGTCCGATGAATGCCATCCGAAAAGGCATCACTGAAGTACGCGCCGGAAATCTGTCCCACCGCATCGAACTGAAGGATAAAACAGAACTCACCGATATCGCAAACACGATCGACTACATGGCCGCCTCTCTTCAGACCTACGGTGAAGACCAGCGCAAATTTATCGCAAACGTCAGCCACGACTTCCGGTCACCGCTCACTTCCATCAAAGGCTACATTGAGGCGATCCTCGACGGGACCATCCCAAAGGAAGCCCAGGATAAATATTTAAAGATCGTCCTCAACGAGACCGACCGTCTGAATAAGCTGACGCAAGGCCTCTTGGACCTGAACACCATCGATAAATCCGGAGCATTGCTCACGTACTCGACCTTCGACATCCTCCACAGCATCAAGAAGGTCCTGGCAACGTTCGAAAAGCGCTGCAACGATAAGGGTATCACCTTCGACCTGACATTTCCCGCATCCACGTTTTATGTTTACGCGGACGTAGAGAAGATCCAGCAGGTCCTCTACAACCTGATCGACAATGCGATCAAGTTTTCGAATTCCGGCTCGGTCATCTTCATCTCCGCCTATATGCGGCATGAAAAAGCCTTTATTTCGATAAAGGATCAGGGCGTAGGCATTCCCGCCGAAAGCCTGCCGAAGATCTGGGAGCGTTTCTATAAGTCCGACGCCTCCCGGGGCAAGGATAAAAAAGGCACCGGTCTGGGGCTTTCGATCACAAAAGATATCATCACCGCGCATAAGGAAAACATCGACGTCATCAGTACCGAAGGCGTCGGAACCGAATTCGTGTTCTCCCTGCAGCCCGGTAGGAAAGAAGAATAAAAAAGCTTTGGCAGCCGGCATACGGTCGCCAAAGCTTTTTCTATTAGTAGCGGGTGATCTCCAGAGCGCTTCCCGCCCCGGTCACTTTGAGTTTTGAGTCACAACGAAGGGTCGTCATGGATGTATTCGCTGTCAGATCGATCGACTGCATAGGATTGTTAAAGCACCACAGGTTTCCCAGTTTCTCGTTGGAACTCAGATCCAGCGAAGTCAGTTGGTTATCCTGACACTCGATATTCAGCAGTTCCGGGTTTGCGCTGACATTTAGCGAAGTCAACTTATTCGAGGCACACAAAAGCACATCCATATACGGGCAACAATCCACTTCCAATTTCGTCAACTGATTGGAACTACAGAGGAGTCTCTGGAGCAACTGGTTCGAACTGACATCCAATGTCGTCAAGTTGTTATAGGCACAACTCAGATATATCAGTTTTGTATTTGCACTCACATCCAACGCCACCAGTTGATTCATATGACATGTGAACCGCTCCAACTCTGTATTGGCCCTTATATCCAACGTCGTGAGTTGATTCACAGAACAGTTCACATCGCGAAGATTTATATTGGCGCTGAGATCCAGATTTTTCAGTTCGTTTCCTTCACAGCCTAGGCTCTCCAGATTTATATTCTGGCTGATATCCAGCGATTTCAGATGATTTTGTGTGACTCCCAGTTCTTTTAGTGCTTTGTTCTGGCTGACATCCACCGACGACAATTCACACCCAAGGCAGTCCAGAACCTCCAAATTCGGGAAATACTTTATTCCCTCCACGGTTTTTACAGACATATTGGGTACGTGTATCTCTTTCACATTCTCACATTCAGCCTTTGAAAAACGTCCGTCTTTATCCAGGTCGTAGTTAACCATCAGATAGCCCCGGAACATCGTATCGGGAAAATGAGCTACATCCGCAGGTATCGAGTCCGCATCGATAGGTTGCGTAGGCGCTTCTGTCGGTGCCTCCGTCGGTGCTTCTGTAGGTGCCTCTGTAGGTGCCTGTGTCGGTGCCTGCGTAGGTGCTTCCGTCGGTGCCTGCGTAGGTGCTTCCGTAGGTGCCTCTGTAGGTGCCTCTGTAGGTGCCTCTGTAGTTTCTTCTGTGGACGCTTCCGTCGTTGCCTCTGTAGCTTCTTCTGTGGACGCTTCCGTAGATGCTTCCGTGCTTGCTTCTGTGGATACCTCCGCAGTAGCTTCTGCAGTTTCTTCTGTGGATGCTTCCGTTGGTGCCTCCGTCGTCGTATACGGCGGTACGTACGTCGGTGTGGTCACATCGATGTCTCCTCCCCGCCCCGGCTTCCAGAAGGTCACCAGCAACAGTATCGCGGCCGCTGACAGAGCCACTTCCACAGCGATACGTATGATCGCCGCCGTCCGATGATCGTCCTTTGAACGCACATCCGGTTCCGACTCGTTTTTGCCGAATTCAACAATGCTCTCGTCTCCGTCCCCGCCTTTTCCGGCGTTCGGCGGGATAACCGGCGCCATGCCTCGTTTATTCAACCGATCCACCTCGGTTTGCGAGTATTCGGCTGTCTCAACAAATTTATCTTCGACCTCGCCGATCTCATCCATCAACCGGCGCTCTTCGTCTTTATTACTCATATTACTACACCTGCTTTCTCCAAAGATTCCCGAAGTTTCCCACGGCTACGTGAAAGGCTGGTCAATACATTGCCCTCTGATAGGTCTAAGGCTACGGCGATTTCTTTCACCGAACTGCAATACCAATAACGGCGAATGAAGATACGTTGGTTCTGTAAAGTCAGGCCGGCCAGGAATTTGTTGAGGACCTCACGGATCACCATGCTATCCGTGACCTGCTCCTCCCCTCTCGCCCTGCGATCCGCAACACAATCGCTCAGTTCATCGAGGGCCAATGCGACCTCTCCACCGCCGCGCTTTAGCGTATGCTCCCGATCCCAGCGATTTAACGATAGATTACGGGTGATCTTTCCCAAAAATGTTTTGAGGCAGTTTGGCTTCTTCGGCGGAATGGCCTTCCAGCTCTGGTACAGGGTATCATTGAAGCATTCTTTTGATGTCTCCTCATCTCGCAAGACTGCCATGGCAATGCTTCGGCAATAATTCCCATATTTGTCGGACGTCTCCACCAGAGCCCTCTCATTGCGCTGAAAATACAGATCGATAATCTTAGCGTCTTCCAACATATTCTTAACCTTTTTCTACTCAGAGATTTGAACGCCGTCGGCGTTCGATTGCCTTTCACTAATCTACACCGCTTTTGCAAAAGAACCTTACACAGAAAATCTGAAGAAAGATTCAGGGGTACACGCACCTATTATACCATAGGAAAGCAAAAACCGGCCGGCGCGATCTAAAAGATCGTGCCGGCCGGTCGTTTTTTGTTTTATAATATCGGCTTCTGCTATCTCGTTTTCATACAGACACGTCAGTCTGCGATAGCAGATGCGTCAATCCACATAGCGGGACGTACGCCTGCGAGTTTAGTCGTTGTCTTAGAGAAAATCTCATCTCCACTATTATCGATAGCTGCAGCATTGTAGCCTCTTGCGATGCCGGCCTCAGATCCGCCATTGGTGCGTGCCCAACAGTTATACCAGTTCTGATCCTCTGCATCCACGATCCAAGGCATATAGTCTCCTCTTAATTCAGGCGCTTCGAGAGCATAGATCGTGCAGTGCGGGGTCTCCACATAATACTGAAGGACGTCTTCTTTGGACAGAATGAAAACCTTCTCGGTAGATGTCGAAGAGCCAACCGTATCCTCAACGATCGATCCGATCGTCTTATTTGTGGTATCAAAGATCTTCGCCTTTTCCTCTGCGGAAAATGCTGTGTTTAAGAACTCCGAATTCAGCCATGCACGAAGCGTGCTGTCGGCCCATGTCGTGTGGGTACCGTCATCATATGCACGGAAGTCCAGGATATCCTTGCTGACGATCAGCATCTTTCCATCCTTCTGATTCAGAACATACCACTCGATCGGTTCCATGTTCGACGGATCATTGTCCTGCTGGTAGAAACCGAAGCGGATCACTTTGTTATTTCTCTCTGCCGGCTCACTTGTGCCCTCTGTAGGCTTCTGGGTCGGTGCCTCAGTATCAGGTTCCGGCTCCGACGGTACGAAGGTGAGCCCGTCTTTTGTGGTCCACACATCCGTGATCTCTGCAGTCGGATCCACTGCAATTGTCTCGTTCGGATCGATCAGTGCAAGTTCGGTCTCCATGGACTTCTCAGTCTCTGTAAACGCTGAGGTTTCGGCTGTGCCTGAACCTTCTGTCTGGCGAGTTGCATCTGCTGTCGTCTGGTTCGTGGCCACCTCGGTGCTCGCGCCGGGATTACCGCCACGTGCAGGTTTCCAGAGGAAAATGAACAACAGCGCCGCAGCAGCCATCAACGAGATACCCGTAGCTACGCGCACGATCGAAAAGACCTTGCGGTTCTTCGTCGGGCGGACGGCTCTCTCGATCTCAAGCTCCTCAGGCGCAGTTCCCGCTGCAAACGGGATCGTTGCGTCTTTCTCAGCCTTCGCTTTGCTATTGACAACGACCGGTGTAGTACCACGCTGCTCTTTCTTTTGTTTCAGCGTTTCTTCCGGAAGTTTTGCTTCAAGAATGTACTTCTCGTCGATCTCACCGATCAGATCGGTCAGATGATCGGTTCTCTTATCTTTACTCATAAAACAACACCTGCTTTCTCCAATTCTTTCTTGAGTTTCTCTCGAACACGGGAAAGGCTCGTCATGACGTTACTCTCGGATAAGCCGTCTGCCTCTGCGATCTGCTTCACCGAACTGAAATACCAGTACCGGCGGACGAAGATCCGGCGGTTCTGCTCGGATAGTCCTGCGAGGAACCGATTGATCACTTCCCGGATGACCATGTCGTCCACGATCTGCTCCTCTTTCCTCTGGGAGTTATCCATTACACATTCTTCCAATTCGTCGATCGCCGCAGTGGCCTCACCGCCGCCGCGCTTTGCCGCATTGTCCATCCGCAAACGTGTCAGGGAAAGGTTACGCGTGATCTTTCCCAGAAATGACGAGAGGCAGTCCGGCTTCTGCGGAGGGATGGCATTCCAGGTGCGAAACAATGTATCATTGAAGCATTCCTTCGCCGCCTCATCATCATTCAAAATATTTCGTGCTATACTCCGGCAATAGTTTCCGTATTTGTCGGATGTCTCCACAAGCGCGCGCTCGTCTCGCTCAAAGTATAGCTCGATGATCTTTCCATCTTCCATCATGCCGATAAACTCCTTCGTCTGATTATTGTGCCTTTGGGCACTTGCTGATCGGTCTTTGCAACAAGCCTTTCACCTATAAAGACGAAGTTCGCAGGTGAAACCTTACAGGTGTTTTAAATTTTTATCGGGAGCCCTTCCGGGCTCCGGTTTTCTTATATATCATCACGCATGCCATATTGCTTCATCAGGTCGCCCTGACGTGTTGTTCCTGTCGGACGTGAAAAATCCATCGACTGCATCGAGTTACGTTTCGAACGTACCTCCTCCTGCGTTATTTTCAGGCAGTATAGCTCTCTGGCTCTCATGATGAGATCGAGCACCATCGTCGCACCGGCGACAACGATCGTGACGATTATAAACGTAGTATAAGTGGATCCGTAATCGTAGCTCCATCGATCCAGGCTGTCATACAAGCCCTGCGCATAAAACTTTAACACACTGATTACAAGAGCGGATATGATACATGTGAGACGTGATAATCTCCACAGGCCCCTCCAGGATCTCCCGGCCCTCTCCGACATATCTACCGTCATTTTGCTCATAGCATCACAATACAGTTTACGGAACATAAAGACCAGTGCGATCGAGATCAATGCCCCCATAACCACCGGAGTCAACGAATTGCCGTTCGATGCAGAGCCGGTCTTACCCTCATACAGGAGTGATACAAATCCCACGATTCCGACCAGAATGAAATCCACGCCATGGAACGGTATCTTTATCAGAAGTATATAATACAATATCGTTATGACAATTATACTTACCGAGATGGCCATCATGATCGTATCATGTTCATTGAGGAATTCCATGATGTTCTCACATAATTCACTTTCCAAACTGCTACCGATCGACACCAGATATATGAGCACGAAGGCTATGCTCTCGACCGCCAAAAAAACTTTATTGATCATCCGCAGTTTTCCGAGGATATTCTCCGTCTCCTGATAGTCTTGTATCGACATTTTTGTTCTTTCCATATCTATTATCTCCTATGTTGGTTTAAGATTTTTGTCACATCAGCGCATTTTCAGTGAGCACCTGATCCACATACGGCTGACAGATCTCCTCTAACTCTTTTTTGAAATCTCCATACCCGTCGGGATACTTCATATATCCCTCTGCATCAACTTTTTCCCCATCCTGAAGGGAGATCTTTAGTGTGAAGCCGTTCCCATCGCAAATGGTGTCTTTTTGATAGAAACCGTTCCACTTGGATAAGTTGTGTTTTTCATATAATGCGGCGATCTTCGAAGCCGTATCTTCATCTAATTCCACAGTAGTCTTATAATACTTTGGTTCTTCGTGGAAAGGTAAGTGCGTCTGATTGCATACATGAAGCGTCAAAGTTGCCGTTTCGGAAAATGTGACCTGATACGATCTGAACGCATCTGAAAAATAAAACTCCGACATCGGACTGTGTGTTTCCGTCTCGCCCCGGTCCCCGGAATTCTTTCCGAAACAGCCACCGAAAGCCAGCGTCAGGGACAATGCGATCATCAAGACTGCTATTCTCTTCTTCATAATAGTTTCTCTCCTCACCGTTACTCAGTCAGTTTATTCGACGATGAAGTACTCGTATTGACGCAATGAGTCTTTAAACCACTGAATTGCTTCCTCACGGGTATATTCTCCGCTGGTGTATGCGCGGACCGCATCCCTCCAAAAAGTTCCGATGAATTCATCGTACTCGGTCTGATTATCGCCCCTGGCCGCAGCATCGGCCTCAATAAAGACCGGAAATGCGTCCTGTCCGCCCAAAATACCCATTTTTCCATCGGATTTTTTCATAACAACAGACGATGTAGCCGCATGCTTGACCAGGTTAGGATCATCATAATTCACATACTCGTTTTCGAACAGATCATTCGCCCTCTCATACTGAACACCTGTAGCGGATGTATCGAGAGTGATATACTCGATCAGCTCACGAACACCCGCCTTCAGTTCCTCGTTTTGCAGAACGTTCTTATTCGCGATCAGCCACGTGCCGCCCCAGAAGGAAGCAACATTAGGTCTGCATACGCCCCACTCTCCAAAAGTATCTTGTGAATACCAATCATCAAACTCTAATTTACAGTGATCGGTGAGGGTGTAATTTATGAACCACGAAGGGCCGTAAAAACCGAGAACCTTCTTAGGTCCGGCCTCTGCCATATCGGCAAACCAACCTTCCGTCCAGTCCCTGGTATCGTTTGAGTAATCATTATCCTTAAGTATCTTAGCAAGATTCAAGAAAGCCTCTCTCTTAGGGTCAATGTACAGTTTTCCGTCTACGACCCAGCCATGGTCAGCGCTGTTCTCGATCGCGTGCCAGATATCGCCGTCGCCGGATACGATCGCATATCCCTTCTCTTTGCATTTTTCTGCCGCCTCGAAGAACGAATGCCAGTCCGTTCCGATCGCTGCCTGAACGGTTTCGGGCTTATCATCACCGAATACATCTCTCGCAACATCACGGTTGTAGATGAATACACATCCGGTTCCCTCATAAGAGAGACCCACGACCTTACCATCCCTTCGGGTTACATCTGCAGCATACATTGCAATGCCGGCATCCTTTATCTTTTGCTCTACATCGATACCGAGATCCTCATATGTGCATGCATAGCCGGATGCAGAACCGGTGGTGTATTTCTTAACGAAAGCCGCCTCCGCCATGTAGAGGTTCGGCGAATTCGCGTCTTCATCTTGAAGTGCCGAATCCAATGCGTATTGATATGCACCATTATCTGTGGAGATGAATGTGAAGTGGATGTCGTACTTCTCAGCAAATTCCGGATGCATTTGGATATATTTCTTTATCATATACTGCTCGTCCTTCACGAATGCCATCACCTCGATCTTCGTCTTATTTCCTGTTTCATCTGGTGTTGACGTCTCGGGAGCCTTCGTTTCAAAGATATTATCGGGGTCATAATCTTCAACGTAATAGTGGGAATCGTGAATGCCGTTTTGGACAACGAAGTCCCAGCAATACAATGAATGATTAAACTCGAAACCGAGCGTCGTGCTTCCACCCTCTCTGTATCCTTTGGACCGGAACAGATTTGCCGGCTCGCTCTTTCCATACACGCAGAGGTATATTTCTTTCACAAAATCAGCTCCCTGTTCGGAGAATCCGGAAACCTCGATCTCTCCCTGCGGGTTCACGGTCACCACGGCAGTATCATTCACGTCTATATAGTATTTCTCATCCGCCAGGGCAGCCGAGCAAGCAAGATTGATTTCATGGATGATCCGATCATCCTCGCGGATCAACGTGATATCTTTTTCCCTTTCGGCTTCTTCCGCTGAAAATCTGGTAACTTTAACATTTTCTCCGGCTCCGGATACTTCAACGCTGTCATTTACCACCAGCTCCTCCAACTTCGTATTATTCTTCAGATTCAAAGCAGACAGGGCATTTCCCGGACATACGAGAGTGATCAGTTCACGGTTTTCGCTGACGTCCAGTTCTGTCAGATCATTTCCGCTGCAAGAGATGGATGTCAGATTCGTAAGGTACTCTATCCCCTTCAAACTCTTGATGCCCAAATAGTCCACATCTATTTCCTGAACCTCTAGAATCTCATATTTATCCAGGATGTCATCTTCATTCTCATCAAACGCATTGCGGATATAGTTCTGAAATACCTCGTCCGGGAACCAGGTATCGTTGATCCACTTTGCCTGGATCTCGGCAGCCGTACCCTCGATCGTATTCTCTTCCGTACTCTGCGCCGTGATCTGTGACACGCTCTCCGCCGTACTCTGCGTCACGTTCTCTGCCGTACTCTGTGACACGTTTTGCATAGCGCCTTCCGTCGTACTTTTCGGGTTCTTTTCACTAGTACATCCACCCATGGCTAAAACCACAGATAATGCAGTCATTGAAACTAAATTCCTTTTTTTCATAGTTCCTTCCTTTCATAATCTGGATTGCCTTGCATCGGCTTCTATTATAATAGTACAGTTTTACCCCGAAACATTACAAGCACATTTAAATAAATGTAAGGGGATTTCAGATAAATGTAAGTTTTACGAGAAAATGGGGACGGTTCCTTCTGTCACCATGGCAAAAAGAACCGTCCCCTGTTGCAAGGCTTCCCCTTGCAACGATGTCACGTCACTCTGACTTCCAATGCAGCCGATGTAGCTGCCCCGTCTCATTGAGACCGGCAAAATTCTGTTTACGAAGTGCCTCGTAGAGGACGATGGCCACGCTGTTGGAAAGGTTAAGCGAACGGATCTCCCCGACCATCGGGATGCGGATGCAGGTCTCCTCGTAGTTTACGAGGATCTCCTCCGGAATACCGGCGCTCTCCTTACCAAACATGATATAGTCGTCCGGGCCGTAGTCCGGCTCGGTGTAGACCTGATGTGCCTTCGTGGTCGCCATGTAGATGCGCGCGCCAGGATTCTGAGCGAGGAAGTCATCGAAACTGTCGTAGACCGAGAGTTTCAGGTCCTTCCAATAGTCCATACCGGCGCGACGCAGGTGCTTCTCGTCGAGTGAGAAACCTAACGGACGGATCAGGTGCAGATGCGTGTCCGTCGCGACACAGGTCCGGCCGATATTGCCCGTGTTGGCGGGAATCTCCGGCTCCAAAAGTACGATGTTCATACTTTCCTACCTCTGCTCCTGCTCCAGACGCTGTACAAAGCGTTCTAAGCGCCCCAGAGCCTCTTTCAGGTTCTCGATGGAATATGCGTAGGACAAACGCAAAAAGCCCTCTCCACAGTCTCCAAACGCCGTTCCGGGCACGATGGCTACCTTCTCTTCCTTCAGGAAGCGGGTCGCGAACTCATCGCTGGTAAGTCCGAAGCGGGCTATACTGGGAAATGCATAGAATGCGCCATAGGGCTCGAAGCACTGCAGGCCCATCTCATGCAGACGGCTCAGTACAAAGTGACGACGCTGATCGTAAGCGTCACGCATACGCGCAACATCCTCGTCGCCGTTCTTCAACGCCTCGATCGCCGCATACTGGCTGGTGGTCGGTGCGCACATGATAGCGAACTGGTGGATCTTCGTCATCTGCTCCAGGATGTACTGCGGTCCTGCCGCATATCCTAAACGCCATCCAGTCATCGCGTACGCTTTCGAGAAACCATTGATCAGAATGGTTCGCTCGCGCATGCCGGGCAAGGATGCGATGGAAACATGCTCACCAAGGTAGGTCAGCTCCGAATAGATCTCGTCGGAGATAACAAAGAGATCCTTCTCGATGATGACTTCTGCGATCGCCTCCAGGTCCTCACGGGTCATAACGGCACCGGTCGGGTTATTCGGGAACGGCAGCACGAGGATCTTCGACTTCGGTGTGATGGCGTCACGCAGTTCCTGCGCAGTCAGGCGGAACTGGTTCTCTTCTTTCAGGTTGATGAATACCGGCACGCCGTCTGCCAGCTGGCAACATGGCAGGTACGAAACATAGCAAGGCTGCGGGATCAGCACCTCGTCGCCGGGGTTGAGCATAGCGCGCAGCGCCAGGTCGATCGCTTCGCTTCCGCCGACCGTGATCAGCACCTCGTGGCGCGGATCATAGTTAACATTCACCCTGCGGTTCAAATAGTTCACGATCTCCTTACGCAGCTCCAGCAAGCCGGAGTTCGACGTGTAGACCGTGCGGCCTTTTTCCAGAGAGTAGATGCCTTCCTCGCGGATGTGCCAGGGCGTCTCGAAGTCGGGTTCGCCCACGCCTAACGAGATCGCATCTTTCATCTCGCTTACGATATCAAAGAATTTCCGGATGCCCGAAGGCTTAATGTCCAGAACTTTATCGGATAATGGGTTTCTCATGGTGTGATCAACATCCTTTCGTCATTCGACTCACCAACCAGTACGGTACCGTGGTCTTTATATTTTTTGAGCACGAAATGCGTCGCTGTGCTCATGACCGCCTCCATCGGCGCCAGTTTATCGGAAACAAACTGGGCGACGGCCCGCATGGTCTTCTCTTCGATGATCACGGTGAAATCAAACGCGCCGGACATTAAGTAAACGGCCTCGACCTCGCTGAATTTGTAGATGCGCTCTGCCAGTTTGTCAAAGCCCATGCCACGCTGCGGGGTGACCTTCACTTCGATCAGGGCGATTACCTTCTCGTCGGACGTATTGTCCCAGTTGATCAATGTATGATAGCCGCAGATGATGTGCTCTTTTTCCATGTCTGCGATCTCATTCGCCACAGTCACCTCGTCGGTGCCGAGCATCAGTGCCAGATCATGTAAGTCAATGCGGCTGTTCTTCTCCATAACGGATAAAATCTTTTCTCTCATGTGTATCCTCACTTTCCGTCTTCTATCTTAGTTCCGTACCAGAAAGGCCTGCAGTTCGTCGCCGCCGGGGCGGTCGATATAGCGCTCCTCATCCTCGTTTTGGAGGATCCGCGCCACGCTCTCACCTTTTTTGTGAAAGCGGCCGATGCACGCCGCGGGAACACCGCAGGCATGCAGTTCGGTAACGACTGTGTCCGCCTCTGCAGGGTCGCACGCCATCAGCAGGGATGCGCACGCCTCGAGCCGGTACGGATTCAATTCCAGGTAATCGGATATTTCAATTGTCTGCTGCAGGACCGGGATGGCACGCAGATCAGCGGTCAGGCCTAGGCCCGCGCCGTCCGCCATCTCCCACAGCGCTCCGAACACTCCGTCGGAGGAAATGTTGTGCATGGCCGTTATGCCATGCCGACGGGCGACAGCCGTCGCCTTCGCCGCCGAAAGCTCCTTAAGACACGCTCTCGCCGCCTTCAGGGTCGTCCCGGAATACCGCCGGGCCAGTTGCTCATCGCAGGCGAGCGAAGCCAGCGCCAAACCGGAGTCTCCGGCATATCCCGCCATTAACAGGCTCTCGCCGCCCTTCGGCTTAAAGTACGCCTCGGAAGCTTTGCGGGTATCTTTGGAATACGTCGTGGCAGTTGCGGTCCAGTTCTCTCTGGTACCGTACACGGTCAATGTGATCACCGCTTTCCCTACCGATGCGGCGTCCACGATCTTCGTGTCGCCTCCGGCATATTCCATGTTCTCATTTTCACAGAACTGCTCCAACATAAGGACCAGTTTTCGGAAGTCTTCCTCTTCGCAGGTATCCGGAAGCAGGAAGGCCGCGGTAAGTGCCTTCGGCTGTGCACCCGCGCAGTAGAGATCATTTACCGTGCGGTAAAAATCGGCGGCCAGCCAGGCATCTTCCTTAAGTGCCAGATCGGCATGCAGACATAAGGTCTGAGAAACAACAAGCGCTCCGTCCTGACTTACGTCAAACGCGGAGCTGTCGTGACCCATACCTACCCCGCGCAGCACGAATGGCTGCCGCGGGGTTATGGTCTTATCAATACTTCGAACGAAGGTGTTATAGGGAACCTTTCCGGGTCTCATCCGGGGCACCCCCTTTCATATTCGTTACTCTCTGTCGTCATCCTCCGGAGGTTTCTGCTCCGCTTTCGTCGGTTTCTTCTCCGGCTCTGCTTTTGTCGGCTTTTTCTCCGGCTCAGCCTTCGTCGGCTTCGTCTCTGACTCAGCCTTCGTAGACTTCGTCTCGTCTTCTGACTCGGTTTCCTGCTCTGTCGTGGTCTCCGGAGCCTTCGTCGTAGGAGGAACGTACGGACGTTCCGCCCATGTGATCTTCGGTTCCTTACCTTCGAGCAGATAACTTACATCATACTCGATCGCCTCGATGATGGTCTCCGGATGGGCCTTATACTCACCTCTGATGTAGGTTCCGGATACATGGCCCTTGGATTTATTCGTATAGTTACTGGAATTGATAACGGTATTGCTTACTTCCACGCCATCAACATAAACGATCTTGTGGAGCCTTGCAACCGCTGCCGGGTAGAAGCTGGATACGAAATCCGCATAGACCTTCGTCGGGTCTCCGTTTACCTCGCCAAACGGGGTCAATGAAGAATCGCTCTTCAACTGATAGTACTCGTAAGGTGATGCACCTTCCCCAGGGATACTGTAAGAGATCAATTCCGCCTTATACTCAACTTTACGGTTCGACGGACGATATTCCACGCCGTAGATGCGGAATTCGGTTTTACCGGGGTTCGTGGAGTTATCTACGAAACTCTCGATGTAGATCGGGTGATCTAAGTTGTTGCGGAAACGGAAATCACTGTTTCCGGCCGAATAGACCATGGCATCCTGAGACAGCGGAACATAGGTGGGTGTACGTGAATGGTTCTTACGATAGGTCACCTCGATCTCTGCCTTCAGAAGTGCATTATACAAAGTCGTCGCAACCTGGCAGATACCGCCGCCGGTTTCATCCTCGACACCACTGGATGTGTAGGTCGGAGCTTTTCTATAGCCGCCCTCCGTGGTGACCGGGCGCATGATCTCCAGCGCGGAGATCTCCTGTCCGGGGTAAATGGTCAGTCCGTTGAACTTCGTCGTCGCGACGGTAACATTTACCGTACGTTCCGATGCTTTTGTTGAATAATTTGTCGAATAGGCACCGAGCAGGTCGCCGAAGCCTTCGAATATGTCCTTATAGAACTCCGGCTTCGTCGTGTTGCCGACTGCCTCGACCTTCAGGATACGATCCTCTCCGATCTCGGAATTGAGGTTCTTCAACGCAGACAGGATCTCGTTGTATGTGGCGTCTTCGCTGATCGTGACGCCGTCCGTTCCGTCTACGATGGTAAATTCATTTGCGAACCGCTTCGCGTATGCATTCTTCGGTTCACAATTGAGTTCTTCCATGTGATCCAGTAAAAACGCAGTCAGGAGTTCTTTGTCGACCTTGGTTTCCAAAGAAAGCGTCATGCTGGCGAATTCCAGATCTTTTTTTGCTTTATACTGTGTTACCAGGCTGCCGGGGTTCACTAAGGAGCTGGCTTCTTTGTAGACCTGTGAACGGTTACTCCAATAGAGTCCGAGCTCATTGAGTGTGATCTGTACAAAAGTCTTCGGGGTAGACAGGCGCAGTTTCTTTTCGCCTAATTCTTTCAGTCGCGCCTCTACCAAAGCGTCGACTTCCTCAGCGGTCAGGCCGCCGATCTCGATGTCATCCAGAAAAACGCCGGCAGGAACTTTCTCACCTTCAGGGAGTTCAAACTCAACGTTCGGTTCTTCCGCTTCGCCGGTCTCCCCTTCCGCATCGGTTCCATCCACCGCTTCTTCTGTTTCAACATCATCCGTTGCCGAACCGTCCGCGGGAGCGCCTACGATATCCACAGGCACTGCGGTCGCATCCGGTGCAGTCGGATCTGCATATACGGGCTTGACAAACAACAAGAGAATAGTTGCCAAAAGCCACGTAAATCGAATACATGTTTTCATTCGTCTCTCTCTTTTCGTTTGTGCTTATTCATCGCCCAGCTCGTCGTGCGAGGAGTTCTCCTGTGTTGCCGGAGCAGGGGGCTCTGTAGGTGCCTGCGTAGGCGCCGGTGTCGGCGGCTCCGTAGGTGCCTGTGTAGGCTTCTCGGTCGGTGCTTCCGTAGGTGCCTGTGTAGGCTTCTCGGTCGGTGCTTCCGTAGGTGCCTCGGTAGGTGCCTCAGTCGGAGCCTTCGTAGGCTTCTCGGTCGGTGCTTCCGTAGGCTCTTCGGTCGACGGTTCCGGGGTCGTGGTCGGCTTATTCTTCTCCTCATCCATCTTATGGGAAGCCCAGTGGATGATCGGCTGCTTTCCTTCTTCGAGCATCTTGAAGTTGAACTCGATCGCGCGGATATATGTATCCGGGTTTACCTTGAAAATACCGGAGATGTAACCCTTACCGGCATTCTTATAATATGTTGTATAGATACGTGAACGCTTAACTTCCTGGCCGTTCTTATACTCGACCTTATAAACGTCTGCCTTTACGACCGGATAGAAACTACCGGTCTGCTCTGCATATTCCTTACCGGTCTGGGCGGATTCCTCCAGAGTAGGCATCTTATCATCGTATACCAGTTTGAAATACTCGGACGGATCTGCATCTTCCGCAGGAATTCTGCAGTCTTTTTCTATCAATTTGGATTCGTATGAGATCGTGCGGCCTGCCTCACGTTCTTCCACACCGAAGATGCGGAAACGAAGCTCGCCGAACGTTCCGTTATTCGTCACTACCGTCTCGATGTAGACGGGATGACTGTAGTTGTTCTGGATAACGAAGTCACTGTTACCCTGAGAGTAAACCATGGCATCTAAGCCGGCCGGTACATACGAAGGCATACGGGAGTGTGACTTACGATATACGATACCGAGTTCTGCATTCAGGGCTGCATTGTACAATGTAGTCGCAACCTGGCAGATACCGCCGCCGATCTCGTCGACAACGTCGCCGCCTGCGTAGGTCGGAGCCTTCTTATAACCTGCATCCAACGTTACCGGACGCATGATGGACAGTGCGGATAATGTTTCACCGGGGTAAATGATGACGCCGTTGAACTTCTTCGTCGCCATGGTTACATTTACCGAGCGGTCCTTCATCGTAGCGTTGAACTGCGTAACGCCCTCGCCGAGCAGTGCGCCGAAGCCGTCGAAGTACGAAGCCGAAACGGACGGCTCGACCTTCTTATAGATCGCATTGACAGTTACCACGCCATCCTTAGTGCCCGTCTGGCTCGCAGTAAGGACTGCTTCCGACAGGTCATTATAGGTCGCATCTTTATCGACTGTGATACCGGCATGACCGCCCTTGATCACAAACGCACCGTTCTCTCTCGAAACGGAAGCATTTACCGGTGAACTCTCGAGACGGGATACGAAGTCGAACAGGAATACCTTCAGGAGTTCCCGGTTAACATCGGTCTCGATCGAAAGCGCCATGTTGGAATGCTCCAGATCTTTTTTCATCTTATACTGGCTGATCATGCTTCCCTTCGTCTTCAGGGAAAACGCCTTCTCCAGGATGTCCGAGCGGTTACTCCAGTAGATACCGATATCCGCCAATGCGATATCGATCGACTTACCTGCTACGTTAACGCGCAGCGGAACCTGGCCCAGATCGCGGATACGGTCGTCGACCGCTTCTTCCACCTCTTCGCGGGTCATGCCGCCGATCGCGATATCATCGAGATAAACGCCCTGGGGAACGGTTGCATCTGCTGCGTAAGTCTTCCCCGGAAGCAAGACTGCCAACAATACAACAAGCATCAGCGTAAACGTCAAACATAAACGTGATCCTTTTGATTTTTTCATAATACCTCCCACAGCTTACCGCTGCTATTTACATCATAAACCCCTCTGTACCAATACCTATGCGAACGCTCTAGACACGATGCGTCCGGATCAAAGGCCAAAGCCGGGAACGATCATACCGACGATCATGCCGACTACCAAAATGATCGCAATGATCGCAGCGATGATCCTGTTTCGTTTCTCTTGCTTAGTCTGTCTCTTCTTCTGCTGAGCCATTTTGCTTACACCTGCCTTATTTCTTTCTGCCGGATCTACCGGGATCCGGCCTGCAGCGTCCGCCCTTCCTCGACTGCAATATGCGTGAGGGCATACTTCTGACACTACATCTAGGATATTATAGCACTTATTTTCGCGTTACACAATAGGAATTCAAAAAACATTCCTCACATTTCGGCGATCTGGCAGTGCAGATCGTACGCCCCAGAGTGATGATGTGAAGGTTGTATAGGATCCAGTGATCCTTCGGCAAAATCTTCATCAGATCGTATTCGATCTTCTCCGGATCGCTCTCCTTCGTGAACCCGAGTTTGTGGGAAATGCGCTTCACATGCGTGTCGACGACGACCGAAGGTTTTTGGTAGACATTGCCCAGAATGACATTGGCCGTTTTACGGCCCACGCCGGGCAATGCGGTCAGTTCCCCGATGGTATCCGGCACCACACCGCCGTGCTTTTCGACCAGTTGTTTCGCGCAGGCAATGATGTTCGCCGCCTTATTGTGGAAGAAGCCCGTCGAACGGATGTCTTCACACAATTCGTCGTAATCCGCCGCGGCCAGTTTCTCCAACGTGTCGTATTTGCGAAACAGATCCTTCGTCACGATGTTGACGCGCGCGTCCGTGCACTGGGCACTTAGGATCGTCGCGATCAGCAGCTGCCACGGTGTCTCATGGTCCAGATAACAGATCAGGTCGGTCCCGTACTCCCGATCCAGAGCGGCGATAACGCCTTCCACCCGTTCTTTTTTCGTCATATCGGCTCCTCTCTTTTTGCGGGAAATGTCCGCTTCATAGCCTGCATTTCTCCCTGAACTAATTATACCAGTCCGGAGCGGAAACGCAAGAGACTTAGGCCACATAACGCCAACCGGGTAATAGTATGAAATTGGGGATAAGATTCAGAAAAATCTTGACAGTTATGCGGATTCGGTGTATATTGAAGACACAAAAATACTACGTGCACACGGAGGTGTAAAATGGGAAAGTTTATCATTAAGGAAACTAAGACCGGAACTAAGTTCGATCTGCTTGCTACCAACGGCCAGGTGATCGCTACTTCCGAGGTTTATACGACATTGTCGGCATGCAAGAACGGTATCGCAAGTGTTCAGAAGAACGCCGAGATCGCTAAGATCGAAGACCAGACCGTAGAAGGTTTCGCGACCGTTACAAACCCGAAGTTCGAGATCTACACAGATAAGGCAGGCGAGTTCCGTTTCCGTCTGAAGGCCAGAAACGGCGAGATCATCGCTGTATCCGAAGGCTACGTTACGAAAGCAAACTGCGAGAAAGGTATCGCGAGTGTTCAGAAGAACGCTCCCGATGCTGCGATCGAAGAGGCGAAGTAATCCTACGTTTCCGAACGAAAAAAATCAGGCCGCCGGGAGCATCCCGGCGGCCTGAATTATTTATGCCAAGGGGCTGTATCCTTGGTTTTTTTATGCTTCCTGCAGTTTCAACAGTTTCGCTGCCTGGTCCGCCGCAGTGAGCGCATCGATGATCTCATCGAGATCGCCGTTCATGATCTGGTCAATGCGGTACAGCGTGAGCTTGATCCGGTGCTCGGTCACACGTCCCTGTGGGAAGTTGTAGGTGCGGATCTTCTCGGAGCGGTCGCCCGTTCCGATCTGGCTGCGGCGCTCCGCCGCCTCCTCGCTCGCTTTCTTCTCCAGTTCGAGTTCGTACAGTTTCGCACGAAGTACGCGCATCGCCTTATCGCGGTTCTTCAGCTGGCTCTTCTCATCCTGGCAGGAGATCACGATACCGGTCGGGAAGTGGGTCAGGCGCACCGCCGAGTCCGTGGTGTTGACACACTGTCCGCCGTTTCCGGAAGAACGGAACACATCGATGCGGATATCCTTCGGGTCAATGACGATGTTGTTGTCCACTTCTTCGGCTTCCGGCATGATCGCGACCGTGCTGGTCGAGGTATGGATGCGGCCGCCGCTCTCCGTCTCCGGAACACGCTGCACACGGTGTACGCCCGACTCATACTTCAGGCGGGAATACGCGCCCGCGCCGCTGATGATGAAAACGACTTCCTTCATGCCACCGATGCCGCTCTCGTTGCAGTCGACCATCTCCACCTTCCAGTGGTGTGCCTCTGCATAGTGCACGTACATACGGTATAATTCCGCCGAAAACAGAGCCGCCTCGTCGCCGCCTGCGCCCGCGCGGATCTCGACAACGACGTTCTTATCGTCGTTCGGGTCCTTCGGAAGCAAGAGGATCTTTATTTCATTTTCCAGTTTCGCGACGTCCTCTTTCGCCTGCGCCAGCTCCTCCTTCAGGAGCTCCCGCATCTCTTCGTCGCTC